>CERI01117516.1_pt1 | contig 17739 bp, 25 predicted proteins | sample 350261 | NCBI WGS metagenome assembly CERI01 (sample SAMEA2620979, study PRJEB7988) | marine metagenome | isolation source: saline water (ENVO:00002010), including
GTTAGCTGAACTAGCAGGATCGAACGCTGATAAGATAGGAGTTGATGTATCTCCAGAACAAATGATTCAGATAGCTAGAAGAAGCAAAGGCACTCCTAGAATTTTAAATGCTAGACTACAGTGGTACAGAAATTATACTTCTTTTTATGAAGATAATGATTATACTATTGATGACATATATAATAGTCAGGGTATTGATGAAAACGGGTTTGATTCTAATGATAATTCATACCTAGAGGTGTTGAAGAAAAACAGAGGTAATCCTTTGGGTATTAAAAGTATATCTTCTATGACAGGTATTGCTATGGAAACTATCGAAAATAATATTGAGCCTTACATGGTTAGAATGGGTTATGTAGTTAGAACGCCTAAAGGTAGAGTAGTAGGAGGCGGTTGTCCATGAAAAAGAATGTGGTTATTACTGGTTGTGGAGGTAGATTAGGTCAGCAGTTTATTGGTTGTTACCAAAACACTTATAATATATATGGCATATCTACAAAAAATAAAAATAATACTTTCCAGTATCATCATATTAATAAAGGTCTGGGTAGATGCAACGAAATTATTGATAGTATTCCAGATATAGACTGCTGGATAAATAATGCCTATGCATATAATATGATCGACCCAAAAGAATATAGTCATGGATTTCTACAGGAACTTCATGTAGGATTGGTTGTTCCTTTTGAATCAGCTTGTTATTTATATAAAAAATGGAATACAAAGGGCGATTGGTCTAGAAATAAAAACATACTAAATATATCTAGTATTGCTGGAGTAAATTTTTATGACATTACACAAACTACTTATGGTTCCTGCAAATCTGCCATGAATAGAATAACTGTGGATTTAGCTAAATCTTTTACAGGCAAAGTTAGAGTCAATGCTATATGTCCCAATAGTTTTCCTTATTATGTTAGTTACGAAACCATCCTAAGCAGTATGCAAAACTTTATAGAGGGGACAGAAACAGCTACCTTGCACGTTCTAGACCAGAATAATAACTATAAAATAAACGGCTAAATTTAGCCATATTCTACTATCTGATTGCTCCATAAATACACCTTTTCGGTGTATTTTTTTTTGGAGATATATAATGTCAAACACTTTAGAAATATTACTGATAATAACTTTAGCCATATTAATTTTTAGTGCTGGTCTATATGTTGGTAGATTTATGAACAATAGTCATACAGAAACCAAACCCTCTAGCTTTTTGAAAAGCCAAGGCAGAAAGAATACTGGTCAAAATAGCAATATAGAAATTGATGATACAAAAGTGGTTTTAAAAGTAGACACAGGTGGTATGGAGAAAAAATTTGACAAAATGACAGAATCTAAAAGTGTCAAAAATGATATTTCTAGTTCTGTAAACAAACTTAAAAGCATGAAAGGTAAATAATATGATAGGTCTTGATGTCGGCACAAGTTTTATTGTTGCTTCTTCTTACAATGGAGATAAAATCGAGTTTAATGACTTTAGAGATGCCTTTTATGTAATTAAACCAACCACACCTATTGCTACAAAGATGGTAGAAAAAGGTCTGAAGGGTAAAATATTTATTAAAGATACAGATGGTTCTTTTGTAATACTAGGAAAAGACGCTATAGAAAAAGCAGTAGAAAGAAATGAAACTGCTCGCCGCCCTATGTATAGAGGCGTAGTATCTGTTAAAGAAAAAGACGCGAAAAGAATATTGGCTTATATACTAAAAGAAGTTGTAGGTCAAGCAAGCGAACCTAACGAAAAGCTGGTTTTCTGTGTTCCTGCGCAGCCAGTGGATCAAGAAGATGATGATTTTGACGTAGGCTACCATGAAGATGTAGTCAAGACTATTTTATCAGAAGTTGGATATGATGCTAGATCAGTAAATGAAGCTGAAGCATTATGTTATTCTGAATTAGAAGATAGCGATTATACTGGAATTGGTATTAGTTGTGGAGCAGGTATGACCAATGTTTGTGTTATGCTTAACGGCGAACCAACCGTAGTCTTTAGTACAACAAAGTCAGGTGATTGGGTAGACCGCATGAGTGCCGTAGCTACCGGAGAACCAGATAGTGTTGTTCAGGTTGAGAAAGAAGGTGGTGGTTTTAAAGTAGGCGAACCAAACGATAGTCCTGTATTAAGTGCAGTAGCATCTTATTACGACAGACTAGTAGAATATACAGCCAAACAATTATCTTCAGCTTTAGCTGGACACAAATCGTTACCTAAATTTAAAAATGCTATTAAAGTTGTAGTTGCTGGTGGTACATCACAAGCAGATGGATACATTGAGAAACTACACGAGAAATTATTAGCAGCAGATTTCCCTTTAGAGATAGAAGTAGTCAAGCACGCTGCCGATCCACTTCATTCTGTATCTAAGGGATGTTTAATTGCTGCTAGTATACTAGAGTAAGTAATTATGTATGGTAAATTTATCAGAAAATCCATTTGATTTTTTTCAACATATATACTGTATATCTTTACCTCAATCCTCAGATAGAAAAACAACTATATCTAAACATTTTGAAAATTTAAAAATAAAAGATAGAGTTGAATTTATATATGTCGATGCTCCTGCTGGAAATTTTAACAACACCAATTTCAAAAAAGCAGGAGTATTAGGATGTTCTTTGAGTCATATGAAAGCAGTATACGACGCAGTTGACAAACAGTACGATAACTGCTTAATTATAGAAGATGATACTTTTTTTAGTCAAGACTACCATAAAAGGATGTTGGTCGGATTATCTGAATTACCAAAGGATTGGGATATTTTGTACTTTGGAGGTAGTCCTCATGAGAAATTGATACCGATATCTTCTCAACTATCTACATCAGGCAGAATGCTCGGTACTATAGCTTATGGATTAAATTCTAAATACTACAATAAAATTTTAAACGCATATTTCAACAATATTTGTAAAAGTTTTCCTATGTGTTGTGCTGATAATATTTTGAAAAACCTGAATCAACAAAATAAATCATATACTTTCGATCCCTATATATGCGAAACACATGAAGGTATGAGTTTGATAGAAAATAGACACACATCATATCATAACTATATTTATGACATATGGAAAACACACAGTCAAAGAATGGAGTAAATTATGAATTTATTATCTATATTCAGAAAAGAAGTAAGATATGCCGTCAGATCACCGGGATGGTCTGCATTACGAAAGAAACATATAGAAAAACAACCATGTTGTCAGGCATGTGGGTCTTGTAAAAGGCCGGAAGTGCATCATATTGTGCCGGTTCATCTAGACCCATCAAAAGAGCTAGACCCTGATAATCTTATAACTTTATGCGATAAATACTGTCATTTCCTTTTCGGCCATTTAATGAATTATAAAAGCTGGAATACTAATGTTATAGAGGATTCTAAGGTGTATTATAATAAGGTTAAAAATAAACCCTTCAAATAATAATGAAAGGGGTATTGAGATGAAATACCTTATTGTAGCAATACTATTGCTTTTGCCTATTCAGGCTTATTGCGGAACTATTGACCCTACCGTTTCTGACGCTAAATATTTAGAGTACGGAGAGAAATATGAGTGTGTTTTACCCATATTAGGAGTCATGAATAATGATTTAAATGCGCAGTTTAGGGGGTCTTGCGTAGTAATAGATGAATATCACATACTAACTGCTGCTCATGTTGTACACAATTCCATAACTCAGCATGTAATATATAAAAATGAAGCATATCCTTGCTCAATCGTAGCTGTTCACGGAGATTATAAGTCCGGTGTTATGGGCAAAAACGATATTGCTATAGCTAGATTGCAAAGACCAATAAAATTAGACTTTTATCCCGAATTGTATAAAGACAGAGACGAAGTTGATAAAGTCTGCGGCCTTTCTGGGTTCGGTCATCACGGAGATTTTAATAGTGGATGGATTATGAGTACTTTTGATAATCAAAGAAGGGCTGGATCGAATATCATTGACGGAGTAAGTAAGAATGTATTACAGTACTCTGTACACTCAGGAGATAAAACAGAATTAGAGTTTTTAATATGTCCGGGAGATAGCGGCGGAGGTTTATTTATAGATAAAAAATTAGCAGGTATACACTCTTATGTTTCTGCCACTGATGGTAAGGGAGATTCTGATTATGGAGATATTGGTTGTAGCACAAGAGTAAGCGATTATGTAGAGTGGATAGAAAAAGTTAAAACAGTGCTTAGTGAAGCTATAAAAGCAGCCAAAGCAGCACAATGATTTACGAAATTCTTTCCATCAGACCATAACACTGTATAAATTTGCATCTATTCATATAGATTTGACGAAGCATATATAATTTTTCCCATTGAGAGTTGTGAAACTTAGTGGATATCTTAGAATTGAATCCAACTAATATTATCTCGTCACGATAATTTTTAACATCCATAAAGTATTCGTATGCTATCATTCCAGTACTTATATTTTTACCAGATGGATAACCTACTTTATTTCTTATGTTTGTTTTATTTGGATCTAGAATTCCTAGCTTATCATCATCAAAACGATATTTGTCTATTTCTCTTTGATAAAATCTTTTTGAAATTTCAGACATATAAGAAGGATGTGTATGAAAATATATCTTTTTAAATAATTCTTGGTCCTGTTTTAATTGCTTTATATTTGCGTATGCTTCTTTACCGTGTTTTCTCTCTGCTGTTTTCCTAGATATACAGATTTTATTGTCATAGTCAAGCACTTCTTGGAACCTCAAGGGCCACAAATAATTAAATAAAACCAGTAAGTTTTCACCGTTTAATTGTAATTTATCTATAGATTCTTGTGTGAGTTCTATGTTATTTGCTATTATGTAGTATTTCATATTGCTTTATTTTTCTTTATGATATCTGTAGTAGAATATCCAGGAATTTTAGGGAATAGCATAACATTTTTTACACATTCTGATCCTACAATTTGCTTATCTTTATAGTCATCTCCAACCACTATAGTTTGGACACTCAAAGACTTGATAAGCATTTTTAGTTCTGAATCAGAATCAAAAACAAAAACTTCATCTATCTCATTAATTTCTAAAAGTTTTTTATACCTATATGTTTGACCGTTAATAGGTCGATCCAAACCTTTTCTTTGTTTTATTCTTGTATCTGCGTCTATACCTACTATAAGTTTATCTCCCAATGATTTAGCATATCTAAACAACTCTATGTGTCCTTGGTGAATAATATCAAAACAGCCATTAGTCCATATTATTTTTTTCATAAACACAAGTTCCCTTTTTTCTTATTACTTGGTTGCAGCATTTTTGAGCATATTCTATTGCTTCTGTAATAGGATTACCGCAATCAATAGCGTAAGTAAAAGCTGTCGTGAAAACATCTCCTGCGCCAGAAACGTCAAAAGTCTGCAATACCTTAGGAGGAAGAAATTCTTGTTCATTATATAAAACACCTTTGCTTCCTCTTGTTATAATTATTTTTTTAATGGTTTCTTTATCTACTATATCTGCATTATTGGAGAATTCTTGTTCATTCAGTTTAATAAAGTTATAGCCTTCGATTATTTTTTTAGTTAATTTGCGTTTAGTATCTAAAACAGTTAGAGGTGCTGCCCTGCCTAACTTTTCTACATCTATATCCCAAAGAAAGCCTTTGCAGTAATCAGAAACTATAATACAAGAAAAGTCTAATTTAATCTCTGTGTTAACTCTAGCTACAGAATCGTTAATATCACATCTCAATAGCAATTGATTTGTTTTACTGTCTACATATCTAATTTTTCTAATTTCTTCAGGATTATTAGATATAAAATCTATCTGATTTTCCCAAAATATTTTAGCGTTTGCATGAGTGTTACCGGCCATTCCTAAACACTCTTTAAAACTTTCTACTTTTATTATTGGTACCGGGCCTTCTGGACATATTCTTTCACAAACACCATAAATATATTTGTCAATGCAAGAGTCTCCTATAACAGCATATCTTTTACTCATTAAAAAACTCCTCAGGATGTATAGTTTTATCATCTATAAAAATATCATAAGAAGGTTTTCCGAATATAATCTTATGTCTTTTACATCCCCATTTATTCAGCTGTTGTACAGTAAGTGCCTCATAATTTTTACCAGAAGCAGAACCTCTCGCAGTCCAATATATTATTGTATTTCCGGCTTCAAAAAGATTATTTATGTGTTGTATTCTTGTCTTAATGGGCTTACTGTTTATGTAATCTCCATTAAGGGTAATACAAATAGTATTGTCTATATCTACGTAATAATTCATTTGCTGTTTATAATCCTATATGAGTCGTCATCATCATGGTGAGTAGAAATTTCTATAAAGTCACACGGATAATCTAGATTACTAGTAAATCTATGAGCCACTCCAGCCTCTATAGTAAAAGACTGACCTTTCTTTAATATAATAGTATCAAAAAGTTCTGATTGCCAAAATTCTAATTCTAAGTTTTTAGAGTGTTGCAGTAAAAGTTCTCCACCAATAACGTAAAATGTTTCTTTCTTATTTTTATGATAATGAACAGAACACCACTTATTACTTAAAACATGCAAATGTTTTCCGCAATACAGATTGTTATTTTCTATCCATAATTCATAACCCCATTTTTTTAAAATTGTAATCATTGTTATTGTATAATATTGATATTTTGATAAGAAGGTAGTAATATATCATATATGTATTTTTTTTCTAATTTTGGCTGATGTTGATAAAAGTTTATGCTAGATGTTCCTGTAGTTGGACTTTTAAAGAAGTCAAAACCAAAAATATTGATTTTATGATTGTTTATATTTAAGAGAATATCTAAAATGTATAATATTGTATGCATACCAGTAGTTAGTATCAGTTTTTGATTGTAATTGTTATTAAATTCTTGTTGATTTTTTTGATAGTTAACATTTATAATCAGTCTATCTTTTAATTTATTGTACTGTTGTTTTTTGAGGCACAGATTTAAAAATCTTCGTATTCCTTCATCACTCCAATTATTCCATATAATATAATTGGGTTTAAGATTATTAAATTGTGGATACACTATATTCGGCCAAAATCCAGTAACCCATATATTGGTCTTATATCCTACCTTCTTATTTACAAGACACCTATTCATTCTGATGACACAATCATGACTATCTATAAATTCACCACGATTATAATTATTTATAGAAGTAGCATTTCCAACAATTGCAATTTTTTTGCTATTGTTTAAAAAATTCGCAATATCTATATGGTTTATTTTTTCCGTTGTCTCAACTGTAATCTTAGGCCTACTGATATCTTTAAAATCTTGATCATCATAAGTATGACTAGTATATTGTCCGCAAATTTTATTAGGCGTTATTGTTTTTAAGAAAAGATTGGCCGTTTGCCATTTTTTAGGAAATATAGCTATGTTGTTTTTATGTAGAAGTTCACACAGAGGTACGGTGTAACCAACTTGTGCAATCACTAAATTAGAAATAAAAACCAAATCAAACAAGTCCGAAACAGAAGTCTGCCCCATTAAATCCATGTCGCATTTTATTTTGTAGTAGTTGTTTGTTCCAATGCCTACAAAATAATAATCTTTTTTAAATTCAGATATAAATCGATTAATTAAATTTGGATTACAATCAACATTGTCTAGTCTCTTTTTATTATGTCTAGGTTCTATATATCTAACAATACATATTTTTTTATTATTTGGCTTATTTTTTAATATATTTTTAATAAAATTGTGATTTTTTATTTTATGTTCTTTATAAAAATTAATCTGATAAGGACAAGAGGAGGTTATGTCTTCTAGAATTGTAGTTTCTGAATTAGACTTATTAGGTAAGTAACTAAATATTTTTGCCTCATCATCTATGTTTTTTGAAAAAGGCAGCACAAGGCATTTTAAATCTTCAAAAACTTCTGGATAATTACTGTAAACCGCTATAGGCTCTTTAACATTATCTAAATAAGATTTTACGATCGGATATAAGTATATAGAATCTCCTAATCCGCTTTCTCCTCTTATGTGTAGCATATTATCTTTTCTTGTATTTTTTCTGGAAAACAAACGACATTATATTTTCTCTACCGCATACAGATTCTTGATCAGATACTTCCAGAATAATATAATTCATTTCACTAAAAAAACTAATTAAACCATTGATAGTATAATAATAATAATGTTCATTCGGCCTATAATGCTTGCTTTGTTTAACTTTGAGTATATTGTCAAATACAGGAATAGAAACTATTACGATTTTATTTTTAGGTATTTTATTCAGTAGTATGTCAGGATTCTTAATATGTTCTAAAACATCCCACATAGTAAAACCATCAATATCATCTAAATTTTCTGAATAAGGGTCCAGATATATATCTTTTTCTTTTAACATTGTAATAGCATATGGGTTTATATCATAACCAAAGGTTTTATTTTTATACTTCTTAATAAATTCACCAGAACCTATTCCTATATCTAGTACCGAATTGCAATATTTACTAGTTATATGTGTTCTAAACTCATTTAATTTTTTTGATATTTCTGTATTTTCGTAACTAATATATTTATTAAAATATTCTTTACTATAATCAATAGATAAAGACATATCTCTCTGATAAGCAACTGTAAAATCACTCAATATATTCAATGAACCAAATTCAAAACTTGGCTTAGTTTGCATAATAGATTTAGTCATTTATTTTGTGTCCTTTATCAATTCTAATAATATCGTTATTATCTAGCTCTACAAAGTATATTTCAAATGCTATGGTGTCCTCTAAAGCAGAAAATCTATGTTGTAGTCCGGGAGATACGGAAGTGCTTTGTCCATCAGCTATTATAGTCTCATCAATTAAATCATAATCTTTTTGCCAAACTTCTATTTTAAGCTTTCCTTTTTCTACATAAAACATATTGTGTTTATGTAAATGATAGTGTCTTGAACACATATAGCCTTTATGCACTTCTATGCGATGCATAGAAACATTATTTTTATCAAACAGACATTCTGTATTACCCCAGATTTTTCCCTGCCTCATATTGTCATCCTTTAGTGTATACTAATTATAACTACATTATAATAAACAAAGGAGATTACTGATGTTTTTCAGCCGCAAAGATTCGTTTCTTTTCCCGTATGTAAAAGAAGACATATATTCAAATTTCTCAGATCGTCAGCAGATCCCTTGGTCAATATCACAATATAACATACCCCGTTTATGGGGTAAATATACTGGTCAAAATGTAGTAATTGCCGTTATTGATAGCGGATGTGAACTAAATCACCCTGATTTAAGAGGCAACTATATAGAAGGATACAATACTATAAATAAAAATAAAGACCCACTTGACGAGAATGGTCACGGCACTCATGTAGCTGGTACAATAGCTGCTGTTAATAATAGTCAGGGAGTTGTGGGGGTAGCACCTGATGCAAAGATCATGCCTATTAAAGTGTTTGATAAAAGCGGAGCAGGATCAACGGCTAATGTAGCTAGTGCTGTAGAATGGGCCGGTAAAAATGGCGCAGATATTATCTGTATGTCTTTAGGTTCTAAACATGGTAGTAGACATTTAGAGAAAGCAATTATGGGAGCCTTGAATAGAGGTGCTGTATGTTTTTGTGCAGCGGGAAACTCTGGTGAAAAAACAGACATCCTCTATCCTGCTAAGTTTGAGTTAACGGTTAGTACAGGCGCCATAGATATAAATCAAAATAGAACACTATTTAGTTGTAGCGGGGAAGAGTTAGACTTTCTAGCACCCGGTGCAGATATATTAAGTACCATGATGAATGGTCGCTATGCGGTTATGAGTGGTACTAGTATGGCAAACCCCTATGTGGTTGGATGTGCTGCGTTGCTTTGTGAGTGGGCTAAAAAACACAGAATTAAATTAACAACAGCAAACGACTATATTGAATATCTTAAAAAGTATACTACGCCTTTAAAAAATGCAAAGTATAAAAATAACAAATCATATGAAGGTCATGGTATTTTAGATCCAAGAAAATTTAATTTTTAGTTTTCTCTTGATCTTTATAGTAGGAAAAATATGGTGTCTGTAGAGGGTCTACGCCTAACCGTTTCAATACCTTGACAGCAAATGCTCGTTCTTTTTGTATTTCTGCGTACTCTCTGCCATCAACATCATAGACACTAGTGTAGATAGGATACTGCTGATACTGTATTTGATTGTAAGTAGTCAAGCGACCTCCGTTGTTAGCGAAGTTCATGAATTTACTCATGCTATTACCAACCATTTGCTGTGCAGAACCAGTGGTGCAAAAAACGGATAAGATAATCGTTAATAAAATTTTTCTAAACATAACCAATCTTTCTGTTAAAGTATACAACTATATATAGTAGTCCAACGTAGCATACCTCACAAGGCGTCTTATGCTTGGAATTCGTTCTTGAAAAGTTTATAAAAACATTTCTCATCTTCACCTATATCATAGTATGCAGGATCTTCTTTTATGTCGTGCCACCATTGATAAAAATAAAACTTGTTATATAAATCGGGGTTCTTTAAAGCAATACAGGACAAAAGCTCTTCTTCTAAAGTGACAAGATTATTATCCAAACAAATCTGCAAACCTTCATCAAAGTCTCTATGTACAGAATTTATAGTTTTAGGATCTCCGCCAAATAAACCTCCTATTATATAATCTATATGTCTATTTGCTGAAGGTGCTATTAATTCTTTAATTCTAGGTCTTATAGGCATTTCTTCTTTTACTATTGTTAAAATTTTTTCTTTATAATCAGATAGAAACTTACCCATATTAGGAGTAAAAATACTAGCTTTATTCTCTGGGTAATAAAGTTCTGGTTTTGTTTCTTGCTTACTAAATTTTTCTCTACCTCCAAATTTTTCAGGAAAAATACCGTGATGAAATAATCCTGCATCTATCCAAAAGAAACTATTAGAATTATAATAATTATCATTAACTGCCTGATTTAACCAATAAAGCTTAGACAAACAAAGAGTGTGATTTCTATCGTTGTATGTATAAGGAATATCTGATTTTAACCTGTCGTTCAAAAACCATCCAGACTTTCTTTTTATATCTAATATCCTAGAGCCATATTTAAAGTCATTCAAATCTTGTATAATAATTTTATAGTCATCATCATGCCTATGCTTTTGCATAAACTTACTCAACTTACCAAATACTTTTTCGTGTGTATATATTATTATAGGTAAATCTAATTTCAGTATATTTAAAAAAGGAGGTGAGTAAAAATCAAAACACCATCCTCTGCCACCTATTATTTCTTTATGGCTATGGTGATATATTGCTGTAACTAAAGTAGCTTTACTGTCTATTTTTTTTGCAGTATCCATAGTCCATCAGTCTTTGAGGGAGATTTTTATTAGCATATAATTTCCAATTATAGGTCATAAGGTAGTGATTATCTATAACTTGTCCACGATTGATTGTTGACGGATCAGCTATTTGAGTAACGATTGGCAAATTACCACAAAAACAATTGAAATTTGGATAAATATAATCACTAAAAAATGTATCTATAGCCTGCATCATTCCGTCATTATTCCATTCTTTAAACACTAGAGGCCATTTTAAAACTTCTGATAGAAGAGATTTTTTATATATAACAGCACTTAGCCCATATATTTTGGTGTGTTTTTCTTCTTTAGGGGGCACATCTCTCAAACTAATCAAACAATCATTCCTATCCATCTTTAATGGTCTATGTAAACTGGGAGCTAGATGAAACATGTCCCATTCAACTTTATCTAAAGCTTTTAGACAATCCTCTAAATGTTGTTTTGCGTGAGGTAGAAAAAATATATCGTCTTCACAAACCATTAAGTAGTCAAGATTTTTTTCAATACCCAGTAAAGCTACTGCCATGTGACTTTTTGCACAGCCCACATGACTGCCAGTATTAATTCCGGGAAATCTATGATACTCCCATTCCATATATTCAAACTCTTTAACTATATGATTCCATCTATCTGGTCTATTGTCTAGATTTATAATAAATTTAGGAACACTATTGATATCAATCATAATTTAAAGCAACCCCGTAATAGGTACGGCCCAGCCTTGAGATTTACTATAAGGCCATACTATCCAACTATTTGGTTTGATTTCTGTTTGAAATTCTCTCCACACTTTACAGTATCCGTCAGGATCTGTTTTCATTCTGTGAATTTCATCTTTATTTGCATCTTGTCTATAAATATCATTTCCTTGATCATCCTTAAAGGCTACACACCAAAAATCATAATCCTGCAAAGGAACTTGTTCAAAAGATATGTCGATACAATGTCTAAAAATAGAAAGTAAAGACCCATAAAATTCTTCGTCTGATATATTATTATTGACGTTAGGAGCTATTTTGTCTTTAGTTTGAGGACTTATTGCTCTCTTACTAAAACACAACCCTGCATATTTTTCGTATTCAAGTAAACTTCTTTCAGTACCGAAGCCGTATTCTCCAAAATCTTCGTCTTGCTTTTCTCCATCCATGCCAAATAATTTTCTATTTCTTAAATGAGATCTGTCATTGGTTATATGCCAGTTATTGTGGTCATCCCAGTGTTTAGTTCTTCCTTTTCTTGTATATTCATGCCAACATATAAGCTCATTAGGATGAAATAAATCATAGCCATGAGTGAAAGCTCTAGCTGCTATGCTAATTTCTTCTCCATGAAAATACATATAAGGGTCATGCCTAACTTCAGTAGCAAACGACCCTAAAGAAAAAGCAAAATGAGCACTGTAAAACCTAGCAGGCAAAGGTTTAGTTGAGTCGTCATGATTATCAAAATTTGCCGGTAGGAAGAAAACAGCACCTTCAGGTATAAATCTATCAAAATTCATTTTCCAAGGCAACCGTACTCTAGATTCTGGATCATTGTCTGGGTCAAAGCTTGGTATATATGCAGTAATTAAAGGTTTTTTATGGCCGAGATCCTGCAAGCCTTTAATCATATCCTTGAGTTTAGTATCCCAGCCCTTAACAAATCTATGATGACTATCTAATTGTAAAGTGTAGTCTTCATTTTCATATAATGACTGGACGGCATTTCTTGCCCAACAAACTCCTTTCGCTTCTTTATAATTAATATCTATTATTCTTATTCTTTTATCATCTTTATATTTATCTAGATTATCCCATTCATCTTCTTCACTATGTTGCCAAGCTATTCCTACGTAGATATCGTCAGGATTATCTGCATTAGAAAACATGTCATCTAAGGTGGGCAATAATTGAGGATCTCTATAAGATGCTATCTGAACGAATATTGTTTTGCTTTTATTGTTTTTATTCATAAATCACTTTGTTTTTTTATTCTTGAATGTGTAGTAAATTCATATCTACGATAGGTCTATCTGAGTAATTAGTTAGAAAATCCTTGTCTTCTTCTGTTGCGTCTAATATGTATATTGGCACTTCTGAGTTTTTGGCATTATTTTTTATATAGATACCATAATCATATCTCAAACAGTATATATCAAAATCTCTATATAGGCTTAAAAACTTTTCATTACTAAGATCATACTGTATATGAATCTCATATTGATTGTCAAATTCAGCTTCTTGTTCAGCATTAAATGGTACTCCTACAATAACATCTTCACAATCATTATTAAATTTACTTAAAGTAGTTATTGCATCAACATAAGACATATGTTCTATTATGTCTCCAAAAATTGCTAACTGGTATTTTTTTAAATCTATATCTAAAGATATAACATTTTGATAAAAAACATTATTATATTTATCTTTCAAATTAAATTTTAGTATATATTCCTCAAACACTTCCACAGCATCTATGTTTTTATATCCCAAAGGATATAATCTATTATAGTAAGTACCAGCACCAGCACCAATGTCAATAATATTAGATTCAGTATTAATGTATTTAGTAATATATTCTATTGTTTGTTCTTTAAATATACATGTACTGACAGGCATTAGCTTTCTTTCCTTTCGGACTTTTCGTAATGCTCAGTTCTGTTATGTGTAATTGGACTAGCTAGTAGTATAGCTGGATTTATCTTATTCTCTTTAGTAAGAGTGTATATATGACTCATCCATGTCTGTTCATAAGGGTATTTCCATTTTGTATTCAAAAACATTTTTTGATTACCATCTCTACTAATTATGTGTGGCCAATTACAATAGTAAATTTCACCTTCTGCGTATGGTATTCTATTGATCTGTTTGATGCATTTAAACTCAGTTGGTGGTCTTTTGTGTGTTTTTCCAAAGTATAAAAACCTTTTATCTTGAGGTACATTATGCCAACTCCATTGTTCACTATTGTTGCCATAAAATTCGCTAAAACTCATTTTCAAAAAGTCATACTGTTCTTTGTCCATTATTTTAACAATAGTCCTAAGAAGATTTTTAACCTCTTTTCTAAAACCAAAGTTACAATATCCAGAAAAATCCAACAACATATCGTCCTCAAAAAACATCATATACTTATCGTTGGATTCTTCAAAATCTTCAGCAGCAAATTGCCTTGACCCACAGATGCCCATATTTCCTTTTTTAACCTGCTCAAACCCATAAGTGGTACATATCTCGTTATATTCTGAATCATACTTTTCTTTAGTACTATTATTGATTAATATCTTTTGAGTCTTATCCAAAAAGTCCTTATCTTTTTCTTCGAAAGATTTAATTACAGAACTTAATTGTTTAGGAGAATTATAAGTATTTATATAGAGTCTAACAGTACTTGATACATTGCTGTTCATTATTACTGGTTTTTTGCGACTTTTAACATCTTCAAAAAATTTAAATACCAAACCATCTCCATTTATATCAAATAATTGTATGGTATTATTTAGTTTTGCTATTAATGAGAATATACTTTCTTCAGTGCCCATATATCCATTATTAAGAGTATCATTAAGCAGTTGATAATATTCGCCATTAATGCTAGATATATTATCTTTTCTACCTCCAAAAAATCCTCCTCTACATACATGATCGACTTTTTTCCCACACATCCTATTCATCTCTTTAATATCGAATCCATGAATTTCGGAATTTGTCTCATAAGGATATCTTATAAACATAAAAGAATCTATTATATCTTCTAGTTTATCAATGACCTTATCATGACTAAAATATCCTGGATGCACAGTGTTGTTAATACCAGCGTCAATCCAGTAAAAAAATTCAGAATCAAAAGTATTCATAATGCTGGCGTTATGCAAGAAAAACATCTTGCTCATTACTACAGGATTGTACATTTGCAGCATTGCTTGCGTACTACCAGATAGCCAGCCAACCTGATTAAGCCACTTAGCATCTGTCCTAATCTTTTCAACTTGTTCACAGAAAGGGAAAAAGTCAGAACAGAAATCTGATATCTCATGTTTAATCCATAATAATCTTTCACTTCTTTTATTAAGTATTCTTTCCTTAATATCCTCAGATGAAAATACTACTATATTCGTATCTTGTGTAGATTCTAATAGTTTATCTAAATTACTTAGATATGTAGAAAAATTTCTCGACCATTCTTTGTCAAGATCAGACCTTCCTAGATCCCATAGTCCAGTAACTAGGGTTGTTTTAGATGACATATATGTACTTAGTTAGAGTATTAATCTCCTGCTCTGCATAAATATTAATGATAAATCACAGCTAGTCAAGTTAATAAATATGCATATGTTTTTTTTTATTTATCTTGACTTTGTATAGTAAGTAAGTACTATAAAAATAGTTAATTTGTTTGTAACGATACTCTCAAAGAAACAGAAAGATGGAAAAAGAAGACAAGAAACATATCAGAAAAACTAAAATAGATAAGAAGAAAAGAGACAAGTATCATACTTCTGATGCTATGGAACATAAAGCAAAGGTGCAGAGCAAAAGAGAAAGACAAATAGGCCTAGAAGAAGACGAATGGGAAGATTGGGATAGGTTTTATAATCAAAAATGAAATATATAGAAGAAATAGATGCTGGTCAGTGTTTTTATTATAAGGAAGATAATTTCCTGATGTCTTCAGATTTCAAGAAAAATGGTGATAGATTGGGTCTTAGTTTAAAAAACGGAGTTAGTCGTTGGTTTGGTCCGTCTGAAACAGTAGAAATCGTGGTTTTATACACAATAGACCAAGACAGTAATTTAAAACACATTAGATCAGAGGACGCTGATGATCCTAATAAGAATATCTAACTTTATCAAATCTCTATTCTTTCACGTATGGTCTGGGTTTCCAAAATGTAGTAAAGATCAAATTTTAAAAAGATGGAATACATGTTTAGTCTGCGAAGAATTTAATAAAGAATATTCTATATGTAATATATGTGGATGCAATTTAAATAACAAAAAAGAATTCTTTAATAAACTAGCTTGGGCAGATCAAGAATGCCCTGCTGGAAAATGGTCGAAAGAAATTAATAATGAAAATAAAAAAGCAAGAGAATAAAAGAAAAAACTACGTACACAATAATAAATACAACTTATTTGATAGCGCACAAGAACAAATCAAATGCACATCAAATGGCTGTAATGCAATTATTGTTAATATTTGCAATAGCCAGCATGTACATGTTAATGCATTTAATAAGAAAGTATATAGCAGATATCCATTAGTACTAGCTAACAGAGAGGCGGTTGGTAGAACCAATTTAGGCAAATGTCAGCCTGTTCTTGTAGATCAAAATAAAGAATATAGTCATAAATTATATGTAGCCAATTTATATGCTTGTTCAGGTAAAAAAACACCTAAAAACAGGACTATTAATTACTATGCTCTAGGGTTAAGCCTCCAGCAATTAGCTGGTTTCATCAGGTCGAACGTAAATAGTACTGAGAATCCTATGTCTAGAATTTTTATAGATAAAAAATGTGTTGCTTTTACTGGATGTAATTGGTCTTTTGTTGACGACCTTCTAGATGATATCCTGCCTGATATTGAGGTAGAGGTATATGATCAATAACAATATTCTATACCTCAAACAGCATCCCTATATTAGCGATGATGTTCATATAGAGATGAATGAAGATCCGTTTCCTTATATAATTATCAATAATTTATTTAAAGAAAATATATATGAGATGATATCCAGTCGTTTTATGGAAATGATAGGAAGAACAAAGCCTTACAAAGATCTACCAGGTGCTGTACATGATTATGCCGCTTATATATATGGTCTTAAAAAAGAAGATTGTAACTATGGTTATGATTTTTTTGTAGATGATATTTGGAAAAATTTTAATATGGCAACATTTGGTATTATACTTAATAAATATATAGCGATGAGCGCACACTGGCATGAAGCACCAGCTAAACCCGGATTTATTCATAACGACTACAATATATGTTCAGTTATTGATGATGGAGCTACAGATTACACCTTAACTGGCAATTGTTATTATTCTGATGATACTGCTACCATGACCCCGCAGGCTCAAAAAATAGCCAGAAGCGTAGCTATGTTGTATTATTTAAACAATGAATCAGACCACCCAAGTGACGGAGGAACAAGCATATACGGCAATTATAAATTTCACAGCAAAATAAAAGATATTCCTCCAAAAAATAACTCTATATTTGTTTTTGCTGTTCAGCCTAATTCTTATCATGGTTTTACAGGAGCAAACTTCAATAGGTCTGCTATAGTACAATGGTTTCATTCTAGTCCTGCCTACATGGTTAGTAAATATAAAAAACTAATGAAAGAAAAGTATATCCAGTACGGTTCTGGTTTTGAAAGATGGCAACCAAAAGAAACTATGTGGGATATTAGAAATGATCCTGAATATAAAAAATATTTT
>CERI01021164.1_pt1 | contig 17727 bp, 12 predicted proteins | sample 350261 | NCBI WGS metagenome assembly CERI01 (sample SAMEA2620979, study PRJEB7988) | marine metagenome | isolation source: saline water (ENVO:00002010), including
CCAATTATAGGTTGGGACATAATTGAAACGGGGTCCAAGCCACTTAAGATATTCAGGAGTATATGTAAATGATAATTGTTGATTATAGCTTTTTTTAATACCTGGCGAAAAAGATAAATCAAAAAAATCTGAAATTTTTAAAGCTGTATTATTTGAAAAGTAATCATTTAAATTATTTTTCATATTAGCAGAGTATTGAAATGCTAGGTTATCAAATATATTAATATTTGAAGAAAAGCTTCTATTTAAATCAATGTTTTTTTCATCAGTAACAATACCTCCATACAAATCTCTTTGAATAGTATAATTATCTGAATCTACAAAAGATGAATTAAAATTTATATTTTGAGGAGTATAATAAAAATTTAAATCTTTTAAAAAGTTAGCAAAGTATTTTTTATTATCAGTGTTTTCTGTATTATCATTGAATATACCTTTAAATGGGTACCATTTATTATCTCTGCTAAATGTCAAAGAATAATCATAATTAATATTTTGCAATACAGATTCTTTATTTAAAATTGTTGTATTAGATGATTGATTCCATTTATAGGAATAAGTTAATTTTGAATTATCTAAAAAGTGCTTGAAAAATAAATTCCCAGGAGCATAATCTGTTAACATTGTATTTAATGATGTACTTAAAGTAATTGAATTATTAATATTTTTTAATTCATTAGGAGTTTCACTAAAACCACCTAGAATAATATCTGAACCAGGCTTATATAAAGGAGAATATAGGCCTTTAGAATACTTAATATTAAGCGGCATTTGAAAATAATTTTCTTTAAATAATTCATGAGGAGAAAAACCAAAATTTATAGAATAATTAATGGAATGATCACCTGAGCCTAACCGTTGCTCTAAGCGATGGAAATCAGCTTCTTCACTTTTAAAATCTAAATCAATATTAAAAATATCACTTAAGTTGAATTTAAAGTTTGTTGTAAATGCTGTTCCTTTTTGTCTTTTCACACCTGTCATTCTCAGTTCATTAATCCAAACACTTCCAAAAATTGTTCCAGGAGCATTATTTTTAATACCAACCATAATATATTCCATTTTATTAATAGCTGGTTCTCCCTTGACTCTCAATTCACTGCAATCTTCACAAACAGTACTTATATCAACCGTTGTCCAATCATCACATTCTTCAGAATTCAAATTATCATTAGTTTGACAGTAATCCTTCCAAGACCAAACCTGATCTTCTGGAATGTATGATGCTGGTATTGTATATAAGTTGTTTTGATCCCAATCATCAATCACATATTCACCATAAATAGTGATATCATCTTCACTACAAGATTCATTGTTTTCATCAATACAATCATACTGATTATTACCTTCTGTTGCTAAATAAAAATTATCAGATAAATCGGGACAATAATAATTTGGATTATCAACATTATTTGTATCTGGAATACAGAAATCTGGACTATCAATATTTGAATCACAACACTCTAAACCAGGAACAGAATAATTATCACCGTTAGGATCAAGAATATATGGATTATAAACGCCTAATTCGTCATAGTTCTCATCAATACATATTTCACTACTTATAAAATTCAAACAGTCATTTTCATTGCAATAGTTTAACTGTTCTTCATTAAATACTGATAGTCCAGATATTTGATCACAAATTTTAGATGTTGTAATTCCTAACTCAATTATTTCCTCATTAAGACAACCAGGAAGGTTTGTTAAAGAATTAATTATTCCAGTTTCATATAAGTCGTCACAATTATCAATTCCATCATCGATATAAGATTCTAAATTTTGTCTATTTAATTTATATCTTGTCAATTCATCTAAATTTATTTTTAAATTTTGCCACCCATTTGGATCTAATACTTCTTCATTTTCAATAGATTTAAATGGTTTTCTTATTTCATAATAATTTTCATCTTTACCAAATCTAAAACATAACTCAACATTTGTACATTCTTCACTATCTGATCCATTGCACTCCTCATACCAATCTTGACCAACACTTGATTCATTTCCATTAAAATACATTTCTAAATTTTTATATACAAAGAAACTATTTTGTTTCTCAGCGTCCAACGATGAATAACTAACATTTTTCTTAATAAATGCCGTACTATCTAAATTAATTCCACCATTATTATCTGAACCATTAGAAAAATCAATTACCAGTGATTGTTCTTTATCTACTATTAAGCTACCAAGTCCCCCTGTTCCAAAATTCTGATTACTTCCTGATACCCCGTCTGGAGGTGTATATATATCAGAGTTTTCTTGATTATTTATTAATTGGATACTTACATTTTCATTAGGAGTAAATTCTGATTCTAAATATCCAACTTGGCCAATATCTTCATTATCAACTATACCTAGTTCTTCCCACTCATTTCCTACAATCTCAATTGAAGCAATTCCAAGTAATCCATAAGTATCATTTTCTGCATATTGACCTTCAATCCATAGCCTAATATTTTTTACATTTGTCCAATCAGCATTATAGCCAGAGGTTTCATTAATTGCAATAAAATCATTTAATGGAATCCTAAAAAGTTTCCAATTTGTTGATAATATTTCACTTTGAATAATATCATCATTATCCATATCTAAATCTATTGTATAAGAATAGTATGAATTAATATCATCAATAAACTGATCGCCATTTAAATCTTCAGAATCTGGATATTTATTTTCTATAATTGCTCCATTGTTCTCTGTTCCATTATAGTTACTAAAATCGTAACTTGCAGAAGTATAACTAAAGTCATCATTATTTGGATCATTAGAGTTTACATTTATATTAATAACATTATTAAAACTTGAATTACCACTCAAAATTTCAGATTTGATTTGTGAAAAAGTAAGTTGCTCTGTATCAATACAGCTATTATAAGTATTATCATTATTAGTACCATGATTAAATTCAGAACAAAGACATCCGCCCCAACCATTTTCATATTCATTTATACAGGCATCCATGCCCTTGTCTTCTCCCGCATCCAATAAACCATCACCCATGATCATAAGTGATTCTGGAACCAAATCTTCTGTGTCTAAAACACCATTATCATTTGTATCTTCACTAATCATACCAATATCAATATTAAGCTTAAGATTATTTCTATTAACTAAAACTGGATTTTCTGGAAGACCATTATAGTGATTTTCAAAACCTACTAATCCTTCATAATTAAGCCAAATATCTAAATATTTATTGTTTGATTGATTTTGGTCAGAGGCATATAATGAAGCTGTTATACCATTCCACCATCTATTATCATCAGGGTTATCACTATTACCTCCAATTTTATCTTCCGGTATTTCCAACCAAAGTGTTTGTTCCTTAGAAGCATCTTCAACTTCTTTATCAGGCCATATAAGTTCTGTTGGAATATCATTATAAGGATTGTACCAAAATAAATTTTCTCTTTTATAAATATCGTACTTTTCTAAAACAATATCACAACTTAAAAAATCATTATATTCATTATAATTAATTTCGCATTCATCTATTTCTATGCAATCAGATTCAGTTAATGCACTTAGACAATCAAAGTTTTTTATTTTAAAGGGTGGAGCTGATTCTTGCCAAGCAGAATTTAAAATTGGCATAGTTGAATATCTCTTGGATGATTCAAAATCATCTATATAAGCAATCCCAATAGGATTTGGATTAGGGAATATTTGTGCTACCTCACTTGAAAAGCTAAATTCAGAAGGTTTTTCTAAATTAACTAATCCTCTATTATTTATTGAATTATTTAAATTTAATAATTCTTTTGAATATTTTCCACCAAGATGCCAAATCATATTTTCCATAGGCTCATAACCAATCTCAACCTTATTATCAGTTATTGATTGCTTATAAAAGTATAATCCTCCAAATAAATTGCTTTTATTATTTATCTCATACTTAAATGAATTTCCAAAAATTAATTTTTGATCAAATGATACAATCTCATTTCTATCATAAGAAATCCTCAAAGTTTGAGAATTATTTTTAGCTCTATCCGAAATTAAAGTTAATGTTCCCGTAAAGTAATCAACAGAATAGTCTACTCCTTTAATTAGCTGAGTTGAACCATCGGTCAATGTTTCACTTCCATCAACTATCATGAAGCCAAGATTTATTGTTGTATTTTGATTTACATTCTTTACTTTTATAACAAATTCTTTTTCTGATGATTTTGTTGTTTCATTACTACTAAAATACATTGCAGGTCCATTTTCATACCTGTAAAGAGTAAATTCTGGTCCGGCATCACCATTTTTTCTTATAGTTGTTAAGTTTTCAATGTTTATATTTTCTAAATCACCATCAAATATATTCGCTAAATCTAAATGTGGATTACCTAAGTATGCTTCCGGGTCGTATGCAAAAGGCATATCAAATGGTAAGAATAGATCTCCCCAGCTATTAATAAAATAACTATCTACTTTTCCGTCTCCATTAGATATGAAAAAACCTTGAGAATCCTTATTATCTATACCAAAAATTCTTAAGAATGTATTTCCATTTGAACTAGCTGTCTCGGTACCTAATTGACCACCAATATGAACAACCTCAACCTCTGGTGGTTCATCTCCTTGACTAAAATTTGACAATCCTATATCATATACATTTTTCATCATTAAATCCCATGTTGGATTTCCATTTGGATTATCAGGACTTGGAGGTTCTTGTTGTCCTTCAGTTTTTATAATTTTTAAAATTAAAGGATCAGCAGAAAAGCCAAATACGTCATTATATTCAATATAATTACAACAATTTAGATTATTTTCCTCATTACAAACTTCTAAGGTTGAAGCCTCTATCTCAGAACACCCGTTAATAGTATTCTCATCACATTCATTTTGACCTGATAATAAGCATCGATCTTGAATAAGATAGTCTGTTCCTGTTTGAATAGGATTAGAAGATTCAAGAATAGTTCCATCATTATTTAAATCCCCTATTGTATAGTGCACCGCAATTAAATCACTTGTTGATATTGAATTTAATCTAACATATCCATAATACTTATTTATATAGTAATCATTTCCAGAATACTGATCTTCAAGTTCAATCCATATATTATTTTCAGGAGTTCCAATATCTTTATTTAAGGGATCAATATAAGCAATTCCTTCATAAATATCTGTTTCAATTTCATTTGTTTGAGCTCGTTTATATAATTTAAAATCTTTAATAACATATTCATTTGAACCAATTTGATTAATATAGTCTTCATTTAAAGGATAAAAATTATTTTTAAAAATTTTATCAATAAAAAAATATTTATCTTTTATAAATTGGTAATCATATCTATCTAAACCTTCAGATTGATTTCCTAAAGAAAAAGATTCTTTTTTAACTTTTTCTCTACCAATAATTGTATTCAATTCAATTGGTCCAAGCTGACTACTCATCTTCACACCAAATACACCTGCTCTTTTACCCATACCTACACTAAATAAAGTTCCTTCGCTAAGACTAATACCAATGTTACCAGCTTGAATATTATTTATAATTTCATTATCAAAACCTTTGTACTCTAACAAAAGTGAATTTTCAAAATCAAAATCTGATTCTGAGTTTTGATCGGCACTAATAGTTAATCTATCTCCAACTCGACCCTCTAAATCAAAACGTTGTTTTTGATCAATGTCTAAATTCCAAGATTCATTATTTTGATTACTCAATGAACTACTTTGAGTATCCGTAAATTCTAATTCGCCCCTAATTTCTATTTGACCGCTTAAATTAATAGCAACATTTGTCTCTCCTATATCTTGACTGACCAATGTAAGTTTTTTTGAATTTCTAGAATTTTTTATATTTGGACTAATTTTGTTAAATGCTAATTGTTGCATTTTTTCATAGTGATTATTATTAATGATTCTAGATTTGTAATAATCAACGGTAGATATAGAAGGCTGAAGAATATCATTTTCATTGTACTTTAAAGAAGATATAATTGTTGTTCCATTAGAGCCTAGCTCAGTTTTTTTACTTAATTTTCTGAGTTCTTTTGTAAAATTTAATCCATGATAAGAACTAGGCCTATATTTTGATGCAAATGTTAATCCTTTAATTTCTTTATAGAATGGATCAAATACATTTTTTATAAATACATAGTAGTTAATTGTTCTTGAAAAATATATATCATCTACAAAATCAATATCAATATTCGATGATAAAGAAGGATTATCCTCTAAAAAACAGTCCTCTTCTAAGTGTTCGCCACCACATATTCCCATACAATCAAAAGTATTTAAATCGCAATCACAATACCCATCAGGGATACCATTTCCTTCACACTTTCCACATTCATCAATGAGTGATTTACCTCCCCATTCACCATTACAATCTTTTACACAGTCATTTTCAGGATTATCATCACAAATATTACAACTATCATAATAAGCGCTACCATTTATGTTCCCCATGCAATCTGCACATGTTGAATTATTTCCTTCACAAACTCCACAATTATCTACCTTATTTTCACCACCCCAAATACCTTTGCAGTCTTTACTGCAGTCGTTTTCAGGTATATTGTCACATACATTACAATTATCATAGTAGGCATTCCCGTATGCTACACCGGAACAATCTCCACATGTTGAATTATTTCCTCCACAAATTCCACAATCATCAAATATATTTAATCCACCCCAAATCCCTGAACAATCTTTGACACAATCATTATCGGGATTATCATCAAAATTTCCACAATTATCAAAATAAGATTTTTTGCAGTCATTTAAAAAATCTTCATCGCACTTTCCACAATCATCTAAACGTGCTAATCCTCCACAAATCCCAAAACAATCTATTTGAACAATGCATTCTCCATCACAATTTTCGTTATCTCTCTTTCCATTACCACCACAAACTCCACATTCATCAAATATAGAATCACCTCCCCAAATTCCAGAACAATCTTGAACGCAATCATTCTGTGGATTATTATCATATATACCACAATTATCATAATATGAAGCGTTAATCTCCTGTTCTGCTTCTAAAAAATTAAAAAAAGAGGCAGTGCAAAGATAAAAAATTACCTTTAAATAGTTTATTGAATATATATAATTCACCTTAGCAGTGGGACGCTAGGCAGACTCCTTTGTATTTGTATCAGCCTTAATGTAAGACTCAATTTTAGGGATTAAATTTTTAATCGCTTTACCTCTATGAGATATAATATTTTTCTTTTTTATAGACATTTCAGCAAATGTTTTTCCTTCGTTCACCACATAAAATATGGAATCATAACCGAAACCTCCAAGACCTTTCTTTTCCGAGGCTATCATACCTTTTACTTCACCAATTGAAAAAAGTTCCGTTTTATCGTCGACAAATGTCATTACAGTTTTAAATACAGCTGATCTATCATTAGCTTTAATATTTTTCATTACATCAAGCATTTTATTTACATTATCTAAATATGAACAATTTTCACCTGCAAATCTTGCAGTATAAACACCAGGTTTTCCTCCAAGAGCATCCACTTCTAGGCCAGTATCATCTGCCAATGAAGGCAAACCAGTTTTTTTAAATACTTCTCGTGCTTTAATAAAAGCATTTTCTTTAAGAGTTTCACCATCTTCAACTATCTCGCCAATTTCGGGAAATGATGATAAATCAAGCAATTCAATACCTAATTTAATAAGACCTTTTTTTAATTCTTTAAGTTTATCTTTATTATGTGTTGCAATAACCACTTTCATCATTATAATTTAAGTACCTATATAATTACTTTATATAGATTTTTTTGTTAGTGGCTCGATAGCTCAGTTGGTAGAGCAGAGGACTGAAAATCCTTGTGTCGGTGGTTCGATTCCGCCTCGAGCCACAATTATTAAAAAACCCTCAAATTTTAAATGAGGGTTTTTTTGTTTTTTTATATTTTATAATAGATTATAATTTTCATTATATAAATTCTAAACTTATTTAAAGGCTGAAAATGAAATGGATTTACTTATCAATTGCGATTGTTGCAGAAGTTATAGCCACATCATCACTTAAAGAAAGTCAAGGTTTTACACGATTAATACCATCAATAATCACATTTATTGGATATAGTTTTACTTTCTATTTTTTATCTTTAACATTAAAAGAAATACCGATAGGTATAACATATGCTATTTGGTCAGGAATTGGTATATGTCTTTTATCAATAATTGGATACTTTAGATTTAATCAAACCTTAGATTTTGGATCAATAATTGGGATTAGCTTAATTGGTTTGGGTGTTATAATTTTAAATATATTTTCAAAAAACTTGAATTAGATGAAATTTTTTTTAATAATTATATTATTTATTACTGGATGTATACCTATTATTAATAACATAAAAAAAAATACTCCAAAAAAAAAAATTGAAAATATAAACTATTTCAAGTGGAAAAATCGTATTCTTATCATAATTGACGACAAAAAACAAGCGACAAAAAAACTTAATAAATTTTCTTTGAAATTTGAAGAACGTGATATCTTAATTCTTTTAATAAAAGATAATAATTCGTTTATTAACAATACTTTAATGAACGATAAATTTCATAAATCAATTACAAAAAAAATAAAAAATATTAATAAACAGCATAAATATATTCTAATTGGGAAAGATGGATCAATAAAAAAAACTTACCCCTCAGATATTATTATTGACAAAATATTATCTAAAGTTGATTCTATGCCTATGAGGATTAGAGAAGCAAAAAAAATTAATTAGAAAAAAAACTATGCGTTCCAAATTGGTTTTTTGACACCACTTTTCCTGTTTCAATATAATACTCTAAGCCAGCCATAACGCTATTAATATATTTTTGTATCATTGGTCTAATAAAAAAATAAAATGGTATACAGTTAATAAGTTTACTTCCTGAATTATACATATAAGGATAAATTGATACTATCAAAGATGAACTATCACCAAAATCTTCAATTCTCCATGAAACAAAAGACTGTGGACTATCTTTTTTACCAATAAATAAATCATAACCTACATTATCATCCCAACGAACTAGTTTTCTTTGAAGAACTAGTCCACTATAATAATAAATTGTATCTGATGAATTTTGACCTGGCCATTTTGATACGGGGTTTTTATCACAAAAAGGATGAAATAATTCTAAATTTGATTTTGTTGAAATCACTTCCCATATTTTTAATGGAGTATCTTGAACATCTAAACGACTTCTAACTGACCAATGAAAGTTATGCATTGTAATTATTATATTTTTCTTTTAAGGTTATTAACAAAATAGCGTATACCAAAAAAAAGCAATAAAAATAATAAAATATAAAAACCTATATATAAAACTCCCAAAAGAATTAAAATACCTAATATTGGCTTAATTAACTTTTTTTTTATTACATCTAGATAATACTGCCAACTTGATTGTATCTTTACTTCTATTTTCTTATTATCCATAATTATTCTAATTTAATATGATTTTACAGTTGATTCCAAGGACCCTCAATAGCAAGAGTCATTGTTGGTTTATAAATATTAAGAAATAATATTTTTTCATCCGGTGAAAAAACTATACCTGCAAGCTCTGATGTATTTAAAATATTTTCAGCTAGAACATACGTTTTTCCATCTGGTTTAATACCAATTAATCTATCATGACCTCTTCCATCTTCACATACAATTATATCGCCCCATGGAGCTATAGTGATATTATCAGGCTTATACATTGTTTTTTTATTTTTTGATTCATAAAACAATTCGATTTTATTATTTAAATACCTCCAAATTTGTCCATATTTATTTTTACCTCCTGTAGTAGCAACAAAATAAACATAGTCATCGGCATACCACATTCCTTCACCCCTAGCAAAAATAGCACACCCTTTACTTCTGCCTCTTTTTCTTAAATCATCTTGAGGTGATTCTACCTCGTTTAAATCAATCCATTCGCATTGATATGATTTACCAACTTTAAATGTTTCATTTTTCCAATTCCTACAATCAGGTTTTCTAAAATCTGATAAAGACAAGGCTTGGAGTTTTCCACCTTTTTTTAAATTATTCTTAACTTTAGGAATAAATCGATAAAATAAACCATCTTCTCTATCTTCTGTTTGATAAACATACCCTTTATTTAGATCAAAAGCTACAGCCTCATGCCTAAATCTTCCCATTTCTTTTAATGGAATAGCTTTTGTTAATTTATTTTTTGAACTTGGAAATACTTCAAAGTTGTAACCATGATTTTTTAATATCTTACCTTCTTTTGATTTAACAGTTTCTTCACAAGATATCCATGTTCCCCAAGGTGTTTTTCCTCCTGAACAATTAACTAAAGTTCCTGCTAAACTTAAATGCTGATTAATCACTTTTTTAGTTTTAATGTTATAAGTTAAGGATGTAGTTCCACCAAAACATTCGGTTTTATTTAAGGAAGAATCGTAAAAATAATTACTTTTCTTTTTAATATACCTTTTCATTTTTTTACCATAGGGGTTTTTTAATCTAAAAGCATTGCCTAATAATGGGATATGACCAATTTCATGATTTCTAACCAATACAACATGATCATCATCTATTTTAAAACAACCCATTCCATCTGCTTTATCTGGAACATTTAATCCATCATCCATTTTATCATTTAACTTTGATAGGATTGAATATGAAAATTCTTCGGGTAAATTAAGGACACCTTTTGGATCTTTTATTAAGTTTAATGAGCTAGGACTCAATAAAATTGATGTTGAAGACAGTAATCTTGAGAATGAAGTTAATCCAATTGTGACGATTGAAATATTTTTTATAAAATCTCTACGTGAAATACTCATTAATTTGATAAAATATTTTCAACTAACAATATTATATCAAAAATATTAATTGACTCATTTTGATTAAAATCTGAGGCATAAACTTGATATGGATGAGACATCGTTGGATATAAAACTATATCTACCAAATTTATAATATCTGAAATATTTATATTTAAATCATTATTAATATCTCCAATGATAGGTAAATCTTTTTTTTCTACAGCTATCCCTCCAAGCATTGTCATTTGTCCTAAAAATATATTTTCAATATAATTTCCATTATAATCAAAAATATGAATATTTCCATCGCCTCTACCAGATACATAAATTTTTTGACCATCTGCGGAAACATCTACACCATGTAAAGTATCAAAAGAAGAATTATTTGTTATCCAATTAATAGAAAGGTTATCATTTTCATATGATATCGATGCAAGGCCTTCTGTTTCGTAGGTGTCGCTTCCTCCTAATACAACATAAATAATCTGATCTAAAGGGGATTTTACAATATGCCATGGTGATGAATACTCACCTAAATCTATTGTATCAATAAGCTCCATTGAATCTGAATTCCACATTTGGAGTTTTCCTTCAATTACTGTTGTTTCTTGTGTAGAAGGATTAATCCAATTGCCAGCAGAACAACTGATAAATAATCTATTACCTGTAGATAAACATTGTATTGGTTTTAATCTTTGCATTATTAAATCAGGCGTGTTATTTACATTCTGATCCATAGGAACCCCTAATATCTCACCATTTTGAGTATTTATTTTATAAATCCAATCGGCTGTATTACTTGCCGTATATATTTCTGTTCCATCTTCATTAATAGCTATACCATGAGGTGCTGTAGAATCAATAATATATTCTTGATTTATTGATTGAGATAATCCTATTGGTGAATAATTTAATACTTGGATAGTATTTGACTCTAAGCTAGGCATCATACCGTTCATACTGTCCATAAACATCATTCCAACAGTTGTGCAATATATAACTTGATTTATAGAATCAATTGCAATTAATGCTGGTGCATCACCAACAAAGTAAGAGTCTATAAATGTATTATCAAGTAAAGAATATTGAGCAATAAAACCAGATGCTATTGCAGTAATAAACCAATATCCATTTAATTCATCTAGAGTAACAAAATGAGGTACATCAAGACCTCCTAACATACTTTCCATGCATTCACCCATCATCCACTCACAACTACTGGAGAGTAAACAATCATTTTCATTATTTAAATTTGGACACTGTGAATCTTCCATAAAATCAGTATTTATACTTTGGCTAATTTCTAAATTTTCTGCGTCCAAAATCATTACCTGATCCATCATCTGAATTGTTGCATAAATCTGTTTAGATTCTGCAAAAATTAATCCACACAAAATTAATACTATTATTTTTTTTATATTTATCATCATTCGTAACTTAATAAAGTTCGTAAACTTTATCATTATAAATCTGTTAAAACATCAAGACCTTCTGAAAAAAAAACCTCTTCTACTTTAATATTATATTCAAATTTTTTATAAAACTCATTTTTTATATATGAAATAAAATCTTTTTTTAAATTATTCTCTACTAAATTAATTGTACATCCTCCAAAACCTCCACCCATGATTCGACCACCATAAAAACCAGGATGTTTTTTTGACATGGAAATAATTGTATCAATTTCTCTACAACTAACTTCATATCTTTTTGATAAACTAAAATGAGATTCTAAAAGCAACTGTCCTACATTATATTTATTTCCATCTGAGATTTCTTTTTTCATACTTCTAACTCTTTTGTTTTCGTAATAAAAATGAAGTAATCTGCAATAAAGCTTCTTGTTTTTTTTTACTAATTCTATATCATCTAATGATAATTTATTGAAAGATGTTTTTTCATTTTTTAATTTATTAATTAAATCTAATCCCTCATTACATTCTAAAACTCTAATATTATAATCTGAACTAACTAAATCTCTTGAAATCATACTATTCACTAAAACCCAAGAACAATTTTTAATATTTGAATCAAAATATTCATGAGTATTACTATTAAAATCGATCAGCAAAAATTTTTTATTTTTAGAAAAAATTGAAGCATACTGATCTAATATTCCACTTTGAATACCTAGTATTTCTTTTTCAACTACATTGCAAATTTTTAAAATTTCATACTGATCATATTTATCACAATATTTATCTAATATAGCCGAAACAATGGAGACTTCTAATGCAGCAGAACTTGACATACCAAAACCAATAGGAATATTTCCTCCTATCAACATATCAAACCCATTATTTAATTTATATTTTTTATTTACAATATGAATAGTTGACTTTATGTACTTCTCCCAGAGCTCATCAGATTTTGTTAAATCGTTTAATGAAAACGATATCATTTTATCATAATTAACTGAATGAATATTAAATTGATTATCATTCCTATCTGATATCATTGTAATAATCCATTTATTAATAGCTGTAGGGATTGCTAAACCAAAATTATAATCAGTATGTTCTCCAATAATATTCACTCTCCCTGGCGCAATGCTAATGATACCAGGGTAAGTTTTAAATTTATTAAAAAATATTTTTTTGTAATCAGATACTAGTTTATCTTTTGTGATTCTATCCAAGATATATCTTCCTTAGTATTTAATCCAACAAGAGACTTCCAATCTTTAATAATAATAGAATTAATATTTTTTTTATTTAATAAAATATGATTTAAAATATCAGTTAAATAGATTTCATTATTATTTTTATGAGGCTTCAGACAATTAAGATAATCTAACAAAAGTTTAGATTCAAATAAATAATGTGAACAAAATAATTCATCTATTTTCAACTCTAAATCAGTAGCATCTTTTTGCTCTATAACTTTAATGATTGATTTATTTTTTCTAATAATTCTAGCATATGGAAATTTTTTTTCAATAAAATTTGAACTTAAAATAGTACAATGCGACTTATTCTCTAAGTGTGAATTATACATTCTAGAAATAATATGCTTGTTTACAAAAGGACTATCACCAACAAATACAAAAGTACTATTATATTTATTAATGATTTTTTTAGCCTGGATTACAGCATGTCCAGTGCCTCTTGGATATTTTTGATATATAAAATTAACTTGATTTTTATAATCTTTAAAATGGTCTTCATCTTTTGGATTAATTATAAGTCCAATATCAATGTTTTCTTTTTTAAAAGAATTAATAATCCAAGATATTATAGGTTTATTGTAAACTAAATTAAGAGGTTTAGGAATTTCAGATTTCATTCTTGTTCCTCTACCTGCTGCAAGAATTAATGCTAATACTTTATTATGATTCATTAATAATGTTTATAAATTCTTTAGAACCTTGCCTTAGTTTTCGTTCTTGATTTTTAAAATCAACTTCATATAATCCAAATTTCATATCATATCCCTCAGCCCATTCAAAATTATCCATAAGAGACCAATAGAAATAGCCCCTTACATCAACACCTTCTTGAATTGCCTTATTCATAGCATAAATATAGCGTTTAATAAATAATCCTCTTTTATCATCTTTGCTATCTGCAATACCATTTTCAGTAATTATAATTGGCTTTCCAATAGATTTAACTCTATGAATAGCCCTATATAAACCTTCCGGATAAATAGTATAAGGCATATCCGTCATTATATCATTTTTTGGATAAGTATTTATAAAGAATTCATGTTTATCAAACTGAAACTTCAAATGGACATGTGAATAATAATTAAGTCCGAAGAAATCTGTTTTACCAATTGCATCTTTATTTGAATAATTAAGATTGATAAAGAAAGGAATATTAATTTTTATTTTACCGTATTTTAAATAGGATAATGACATTTTATTATAAACTATATCTGTTATTCTACAAGCTAACCAATCTAGCAAATGCCATCTTCTAGATGGATCAAACTGCATTACATTTTTTACAATTCCTATTTTAGAGTCTTTACCATTAGATAAACTTTTAAGCTTATCATATACTCTAGTATGTGAAATTAACAAATTTTTCTGCACTTCAGCTGCTACTTGAGCATCTTTTTTACCAGGAGGAAATACTCCTGCAAAGTAACCCATAACAGAATAAACTTCAGGTTCATTTATAGTACACCAATTACTTACTTTATTACTAAATCTATTAAAAACAAATTCACAAAAATCAATAAAATAATCAATATTTTTTTCTTTTTCGAAAGATCCTATTTCATCAAACCAAATAGGATTTGTAAAATGATGAAGAGTTATATATGGAGTTATATTATTTTTTAATAAAGCATCTATAACTTTTGAATAGTGTTTTAAGATAATCTCATCAAACTTATTTTTTTTAGGTTCAATTTTACTCCATTCAAGAGATAGTCTATAATGAGATACCCCTAATTCTTTTAACATTAAAATATCTTCTTCATATTTATTCCAATGATCACATGCTAATCCAGATTTCTGATTATCTTTAATTCTTGGACTTCCTTCATCATCAAAATTATTTTCCCATTTATACCAATTATTATTTGTACAATTACCTTCCACTTGATGTGATGCCGTTGCAGTCCCCCAAAAAAAATTTTTCGGAAAATTTAATTTTTTATCATCCTCTAAATTCCAATTCCACCTTAATTCGGGATAATTTATTTTTAAAAAAACGATAATAGAAAAATAAAAAATCACTCCATAAATAAAAAATATCATATCTGATCTTTTGAATAAGTTTTCATCATCAATAAAATACTAATACCACAAAAAAACCAAATCCCATTTGCTATATTAAAACCCCACTGTCTTCCAAATTGAAGTATAAAAAAACTAATAATAAATGGTCCAAAACCTCTTCCTAATCCATCTGCTAAATTATATATTGAAAAAGCCATACCTCTTGTATTTGGATGATTAACATTCATTAAAACTGCCTTCATATTTGGTGCAGTAATGGTTATAAAAAATCCTGAAAAAACACCTAAAACCAGAGGATAAGTCACACTTGCGTTCTGACCTACAGGATTTAAATTTATTAAAAAAGCAGTAGGTACCATCCCAATGAAAGTACAGACTGCTGATAGAAGAGGTTGATATTTAGGGTTAATATTATATAACTTATTTCCAATTAATCCTCCAGCAAAACCTCCAATCATAGCAGATAAACCTATAATAAAAACTACTAATGATGCCATCTGAACACTATATCCAATATCTTGAGCTAAGTAATCTGTTAAATAAACAAAAAACACTGACCAAGGGACTGTCCCAGCTATTCCTTGTAAAAAAACTAGTATATTTGTTTTTTTAGAAACTAACTTTTTAATAACAGAATAGTTAATACGCGTTATATCACCCGAAATTTTATCTGATTTTCCCCTTTTAGGTTCAGTGGCAAATATTGCATATAATAGCAAGAAAATAAAATTCGGTACAGAAACAATTATAAACGATATCTTCCAACCATATTCTGGACCAGTTATCCCAGCTAATAATTGTCCACCTCCAATACCAAGGCCAACAACCAACCCTAAATAACCAGTTGCAGCTGACCTCATATTCGATGGAAAATAATCAGCTAATAATGAATATGTTATTGGAATGATAGCACCAATACCAATTCCTGTTAATGCTCTTAACCAAAAAAATTGTTGGTAATTTTGAACAAATCCAGTTAAAAAACATGGAATTTCACCAAATAACATTGAAATTATTAAAAGTTTTTTTCTTGAAGCTATGTCAGTAAAATATCCAAAAAATAAAGTAAAAAATCCTCCTATAAGCCAAAAGACTAAAGATATTTCACCTCCAAGCTTAATATCTCTTTCTATATCATTGAATCCAAATTCGCCGGCAATTTGTGACAAATTAGGGCCCATTAAATTTTGATCTGCGAATAGGAAAAAAGAAAGTATAAACAGTAAAGATAAACTAAGATAATCTTTCTTATCTAATTGACTACCATTTGTTACCATTGCTTATTTGTGATACCTCTTTTAATTACACTACTTGAAAATGCTAAAGATAATTTTGTTGGTATTACTGATGTAATAAATCTTAAAAACTTATTTATTTTACCATTTACAATTAAAAATTTTCCGCTTTGGTATGCTTTAAGTGATTGGTCAACAACTTCTTGTGAGCTCATCAGATATCCTGCAACTGGTATTGAATCCATTTGTGCTCTTTTATTAAAATTTGTTTTTGTATATCCTGGACATACACCAAGGACTTTAATTCCTAATTTCCTATATTCTTCATAAATACTTGCTGTAAATGAAGTTACAAAAGCTTTGCTTGCAGCATAAATACTAAAAAAAGGCATAGGCTGAAATGAAGCTAATGATGAAATATTAATAATCCCTCCATTTTTTTTTGTTACCATATCATTTAGAAATAAGTGAGTTAATGCAACTAATGAAAACACATTCAAATTCATCATTTCATTATAATTCTTCATAGATGAATCTAGAAATAAACCTGAAAATCCAAAACCTGCATTGTTGATTAAAATATCAACATCAATATTTTTTTCTTTTATCGAATCATATAATTGTTGAGGAAATTTTTTGTCTGATAAATCACCTGGGATTGATATGGCATTATTCATTTTTGAAGCCATTTTTTCTAATTTATCCTTGCTTCTTGCCGTCAAAATTAATTTTGCTCCTAATTTATCAAGAGTAATAGCAAAACTTTCCCCAATGCCAGAAGATGCCCCAGTTATCAAAACTGTCTTATTTTTGTAATAATCCATTTTATTCCTTTAAATTAATTAATTTTTATTTATTTAATTCTTCATAAATTTAAATATGAAAACTAACAAATTTAACTCCTTTAGCGAATTCTATCCATTTTATTTATCTGAACATAAAAAAAGTTTAACTAAAATTTATCATATGTTAGGATCGTTAACCGTTATCTTATTAATTATATTTTCAATATATAGTACAAATTATAAATATTTATA
>CERI01116942.1_pt1 | contig 17700 bp, 12 predicted proteins | sample 350261 | NCBI WGS metagenome assembly CERI01 (sample SAMEA2620979, study PRJEB7988) | marine metagenome | isolation source: saline water (ENVO:00002010), including
TTTAGATATTTTTTTAGATATTTTAGATATTTTTTTAGATATTTTTGATTTTTTAGAACGCATATTATTTATATAATATAGATTAATATTAAATTTATACGTTTAATATTCATTTTTTTCATCAATTACTCTTTTAATTTCGTTTTTCCAATCCCTATTAGCCAATTCATTTAAATTATATAGTTCATATAATTCATTATCATCTCCCGACCAACATTCAAAATCATATATATCATCATTATGTCTACTATATAATTTATCACCAACTAATTTAATAGACCATTTTGTCTGTAATCTCTTATATAAATATATTTTATCACCTTCTATTATTTTTCCTGGATTTAATACTTTTAAAAAAATACCACCCAATGTATTCCTTAAAATAAATAATCTTAATGTTTGATCTTTATATTTTCTTGTCCATCGTGTACATGGTTTTCTGGGTGACGTTACTTGTAATAAGACACCACTATTTGTTTTAAATATATCACCTATATATGTATTTTTAGTATTAATACCATTAACATATATATTTTCACCACACCCAGCTTTATCTGGTGTTATATTAGGTATAAATGGATAATTATCATTAATTATAGTATAATTATCCATAGTTTGTATTAAAACAGCTCGTTCCTTACTTATATATTGATTATTATCATCTATAATACCCTCTTCTGTAATATAAGTATCTTTTAATGGAACCCTACTAAAAATGGTATCATTATTTATATCTTTTTTCCATATTTTTTTTATTTCTCCAAATGGAATAGTATTAACATTATGACTACTTAACCAATATGGTAATAAATGTTTTTGATAAGTTACAATTCTATTCATGACTTATATAATATATTTAAATATTATTCTAAAATATTATATTTTAAAATTATGGTGATTAAATATATCAGTATGAGTAAATAACATAGAAATAGAAAATAATATTAGTTATAGAATATTATTATTATTTTATGATTGAGATAAACATATAGTAGTAATATTATGTTGTGACATATAATCACTATAACTTTTAAAAATAGTATAAAGCCTGTTCCTATATTGATCTTTATATATTTTATATTCTTTTATAATATCTTTTTTATAAAAATAAATAATAATATCATATTCAAAGCGATTATTAAATATAATATCTAATATTTTATAATTACTCCCGAGTTTTATATTAGGATATTGATTAACAAAAATGTCTGTTAATCTTTTAGTGAACTTTATAAGATGAACGTCAGATAATTTTTTATCAGAAATAAGTCCAATAGTAATAGATCCATTCATATATAATATCTATAAATTAAATATCCACTTGTTCCAATTATAATCCAAATAAATGGGTTCATATCCCAATTCCATGGATACCAAAATGTTATATTGTTACAAGAATAGAATATCATATTGATAATATTTATTGGAGCGAAAACTATATTACTTTCTGAATTTTCTCTTAACCAAATATTTCCTAATTTTGGATTAATCTCTAAATATAATATCCATAATATAAATGAAATACTAAATCCTATAAAGAAATGTTTATAAAAAAATTTATATTTATTAATAGTAATTATAAAATCATTTATAAATTTTTTATTTTGTAAGGTATAATTATTATTATAAGTATTATTAAATAAATTAGACATATTCATGTATTATTTATATATTAGATATAATATTTTATATATATTATATATATGTATAATCTATATGGTGGTAATTTAAATAATTATAATCAAAATCATTATAACCAAAATGGTGGTAATTTAAATAGTATTCAAAATGGTGATATGACTAATTTATTAATGGCAACAGGGTCTATATACAGAGGAAATGATAATAAGTTTGATGAAAATTATTTAAGAAACACTATGGATAAGTTAATTAAAAAAATTAATAATAATGATTTATCAAGGGAAGAAGCAGAACTATTATATAAAGAATTAAAATTTGTAGGATATAAAATGAAAAGACAGAATAGACATATTTTAAAATGTAAAAAAAAAACTCTATTTTTTGATGATGTATTATCTAATTTTGGTGATGATGATGATAATATACAAAAAAATTGTAAACTAATTGGATGTATATTTTTAGAAAGTCCATTAGATATAGATGGATTAGCTATTATTATTTTAAAGATAAAATTAGGTAAAATAAAAAATATATTTTTTGATTGGGATAAAACATTAAGTTATCAAGATGGTTTTAAACAGGATATGATAACTAACAATAATAGTTTATCAACTAATTTAAAATCTTTTCTTGGAGATTCAAATAGATGCAAATTAATTGAAAAAATTTTCAATAGTGGTATTAATATAATTATTTTAAGTGCTAACCCAGTAATACAATATCAACATAATGAAAATCCAATTATTTTATTATTAGAAATTATTGGAATAGATAGGAAAAATTATAAAAGAAAATATTCGCCTTGGAAAAATACTAAATCTGAAAAAATGGACCGTATATTAGAATTTAATTTAAATTAATTTATTTAATTGATTTATTTAATTGATTTATTTTATTGTATTTGATTTATTTTTTATTATATAATTATATACATGGATAAAAAAGAATCCACGTGTAATATTATTACCCATGGTGGTAAAAAATGTAATAATATAGCTAAGGAAAAATTAAAAAATATTAATTTATGTGGTGTTCATAAAAATGCGGTTGTTAATATTAAATCGTCGCCATCTAAATCAAAATCTAGATGACTAAAGTCCAAATGATTAAAGTCTAAATGACTAAAGTCTAAATGACATAATTAGTCAATTAATTTTTAAATTATTATATATATATTACCCATAATGATGATTTATAGTGAAACTGAATAAAATATAAATCTGAAAAAAATATATATAATAATAGTATGATTCATATTCTTTTAATTATAATTTTTATACTCTTAATGATTAAGGAATATAAAAATGATTTTTATTTAAGAACGGTAATACACCGAATAGAAAATAATGTTTCATTTATTAAAAATACATTAAAACAAACTAATGTACAATCAAATAATGGTGATTTTATTAACATTGAATATTATATACCAGATAAAATAAAACATAATAATGTAATATTATTTATACCAGGGTATTGTTCTGGTATTGAATATGAACCTCTTATATCATTAATGAATGAATATAAAAAAAGAGATTATATAATTTATGTTAAAAATTGGAGAGGGATCAAATCAGATATTGTATATGAAAATGAAAAATTTTTTTCAGAAACAGCAATAGATGATTTTAAAACAGTATTAAATTATATTAATAAAAAGCATAAACTGCCAATTATAGGTATTGGACATTCTATGGGTGGTATATTATTTTTAAAATATAATTATTTGTATAATGAAAATAATATTAAAAAAATGATTTTAATTTCTACACCATTAATGTTAAATAAAAACTATAATAGATTTAAAAAAACATTTATAAATTATATTTTTTTAGGTAGTTATATTGATATTATTAAAAATAAAAATGAAAATGAAAGTTTAAAAAAACAATTATATGCCAACACCGATAAAAAAAAAAAAATATATAATCTGATGAGGTATAAGTCTGCTATTAATAATTATGATCAATTCTTTGAATGGGGAACTGTTGGTAAAGAGATAATAGATAATATTAATAAACCAACATTATGGATAACATCTAAAAATGATAAAATAAGTTATTATAATGGAATAGAAGATGATATTGATACAGATAATCCATTTTTTAAAAAGATTATCTTTAATTATGGCGAACATGGTAATTATTTCAATAATATGTTAAGTAGGAAATATAATTTATTTAATAAAATAGATCATTATATTAATAATAATTAAAAATTATTTTTAGAAATGGTTAGAATATATTTTTTAAAAATTTGAAATAGATTTTATAATTATTTAAATTGTAAAATGTATTCCAGACATGACGATGATGATTATGTAGATAATGAAATTATTTATATTGAAGATGATGAAAGTTATGAAGAAACTGAAGAAGAACAAGAGTATGATAGACAGAATTTTAATTATAGTGAATTTATTAATAATTTTATGACAGAAACAAATCAGAATTTTATTAAACAAATTTGGGGTTTTTTAATTCCACAAGAAAAATTCCCTATTTCATTTAATGATTATAATAGAATAATTCATACAGAAGTAACAAATAGCAATCTTATTTATATTGGATTTAATCGTTTTTGCCCACATACTGAACTTATTAAAAAACATGGTGACCGATTTAAAGTAATGACCCCATATACGGGAGTAAGTATATTTAGACATAATAGGAATATTACATATTATGATATTTATGATACACTACATAACGAATATATTAGGAATAATGTATTGAAGTGTTGTAATCATTGTCATCATTTTATTCATTCTATTCAACCACTTGAAAATAATACATTTTATATTTGGTTTAAAAATAATTTGGAATATTCACAAATTGACAATCAATATAATTATATGCTAAATAGAATTATTCAAAATAAAGATCCTTTTGCTACTGAAGAAATTATTAATTTTGAAAAACTCAGTATATCTCAAGGGTTTGAATGGGATATTAATACTAAATATAATTTCGTATAATTAATTGTTTTATAATCTATTATTTTTTAATCTATTATTTTTTCAATTAATTGTTTTATAATCTATTATTTTTTCAATTAATAATTAAATGGTGATACAATTTATGTTAATTATTATTTTAATTGTTATATTTTCAGTTTTTTTATATTTTAGGCATAGTGGTGTTAAAAAAGAGAAGGGTAAAAAATCTAAGTTTACAACAATTATTCATTCAAATAATAATGATCCAAAAAATACAGAATTATTATATAAATCAGTAAACAATCTAATTCTTATACAAAATAATACAAACAGTGATATTTCATATTTAGCTTTTATTATAAAATATTGGGAAAATATGCCACATTATTCTATTTTTTTACGTGATAATGATCTTAAAAATAAAAAAGATATATTATTTTGTCTTAATGGAATAGACCAAACATGGGGAAGCCGAAAATATATGAATTTAGAACACTTTTTAAAATACATTTGTATCGTAAAAAGTGAAGACGATAATTTAGAGAACAATAAAATAAATAAAAAAGTGATTGAGACCATTAAAAATCAAAGTGTAGGTATATATCAGACATTTGATTATAATTCTTTACAAAAGGGTGATTTTAAAATATTCTGGGATATTTATATGTTACAATATTTTGGTGAATTACATAATCATATACCGAAGATCATGAATATACATAAACAAAGCACTACTGGACAATTTATAGTATATTATAAACAATTTTATTGGAGACCATTGGATTTTTACAAGAGTCTATTTAATTATCTGAAAGCAGGTGGTATAAATTATTTACCAATATTATGGGATATTATATTAACATAAATATAATTATTATTAATAATTCTAAATCACAAACCATTCGTTTTAATTTAGTAAAAACCCTACAACTCTCTTTTTCCCCAGTCATATATAATTAATTATATATATACATATTACCATATAAATCGTCTTATATAAATCGCCTTATATAAATCTTTAATATTAACTATTATTAATAATTAATAATTCTAAATCTTTTATCATCTGCTTTATTAATTCTTTATCATCATTTTCTATCTTATTACTGAATTTATTATAACACTCATTTTTAAATTCACTATGTAATTCCTCATCTCTATATCTATCTAATATTATTTTACTTTTATCTATAAGACCTTCCAGCACATTTTTTTTATTTTCTAATTTCCATTTATTATCTTCTAATAATTTGATATATGGTTCTTTTTTATTAGTTATTTTCATATTATTATTTTCTGGATGATTTGGATGATAATGAACATACTCTATTAATTTTTGTATTGCTATATAAGGTGTTTCTATTAATTGATTTATACCCTTTATTGTTAAATAATCCAAATTTTCACTACCATAATTATTAATTTTTATGTTTTGACTGTTATCTATATTATTAGTAATTATCTGCTGTGGCTTATTAATAAGGTCATGATTTAATTGTTCTACCTTTTTTTCTAATTCTATTGTCTTAGTCTCTAATTCTAATTTTTCATTCTCCCAATTGGATTTTTTTGATTCTAATTCATCCATTTGCCATTTCATTATTTTACAATATAACTCCATATGTCGTTTGAGATTATCTTTTCGCTTAAATATTTTCCCACAGTATATGCAGCCATTTTCATTTTGAGATTTTGTTTGGATTTGTGAGGATTTGTGAGGGTTTTGTGAGGGTTTGTGAGGGTTTTGTGAGGGTTTGTGAGGGTTTTGTGAGGGTTTTTGAAAAATTTCGGGGGAGAATACCAAATGTGTATCTTTGGAATAACAAGGGTTTTTCTTATTTAGGTGTCTTTCAAATCTGCTTTTATCTTTTGTCATATAATCGCATTTTTCACATGTATAATAAACCATTAATTTTATAATATATATAAATATTTTAGTTTTAAGTCATAGAATTCTTCTCCTTTTTTCTCCTTTTTTCTCCCAAAAAAAATCCTTACCTGATATGATTTTAGCTAAAAATATATAAAATGGCGATTCTTATACAAGTATGGTCTTTCTCCTTTTTTCTCCTTTTTTCTCCTTTTTTTTTCTTTTAAAAGGGGAGGGGGGGGGAAAAAATAATTTACAAAACTTTTCTGTGAAAAATTTTTTATTTTGCAAATAGTTTTACAATTTTTTTTCTTTTATCATTTTTTTCCTAAGACGATAAAAAAATAAAATATACCTTTTTAAAATTATCAACATCTATATATTATATCATATAATTATAATATTATAATTAGTGACCATAAATATATTTTTTATTTATTCTTATTCCATTTACATTTTTCAATACAATCTTCTATTTCATTATAATTCCAACCCATATAAATAGATCTGAAAATACATCCATTTACACATCGTGTGTGCGTACTATTTTTATTGTATTCTAAATTATCATTATTTTTAGGTTTTTTGTATCCATAACGCTGATTAAATATTATATATAAATATGGGTTTACCATAATATGTATTATTATAAATAATAATATATATCAATTTTTTTATTAAAAAATAAATTAAATTAATAAATTAAATTAATAAATTTTAATTAGCATATGTTCCAATAGTAGTATTTAATTTTTCATTAAATAATAATTCCTCAGTTATTTCTATAGTAAATGAATGATTTCTTTTATTAAAATCAAATAAAAACCCCTCATTATCTATAAAAAAGAATTCTAACTCATTCAATTCTGCTAATGGTTCATTATAAAACTCCTTAGATGATTGCGTAAAACTATTAAATATTGTTTTTCCTGGTTGTGCTGGTAATAATATCTTAGCAAATACACTTTGTGAATGCTCATTTTTTATATTACTTGTTGATTGTATATTACCTAATGTTGGACAACACATAAGAATATAGTCCTTCCCTTTTATATCAAACGCACTTTTTAATTCTTTTGTATAACATTCACCATTTTTACCCACCTCTATATATTCTTCTGCTATTAAATTACGTGGTATTTTAGGTGTTGGATTATTATAATAATTTAATTCATCCTTTCCAATATTTAAGTTAATATTTAAATATTCCTGGTTAATACTACAACATATTTTTGATATATTATTTTCATATTTTACATCAACCACCTTAAAACCTTCTGAATAATTTAAATATGATAAATTATCATTATTATAATGACTTATTTTACCACCATATCCCATATATTTTCCTTTTATCGTTATCATATGGTAATAATTTAAATATTTTGGATATATATTATTTTGTATATCATCTTCTAATTGCCTAATTAATAATTTATTATTATTTCGTATTAAATTAAAATCAATCCACTCCTTTTTATTTTTATTTTTACATACCAAATTATTAAAATGTCCTAAAATTGGAATATTATAATAATTGTTTGCTAATGATCCCGTTATATTCCCACTATTATCCCATATATCAATTGTTTTAAAATTTACTACATCATATACACCATTTGTAATTGGCGACACTTTATCTAATGAATAATGATTATATAATACATCATTTATATCTTCTTGTTCAATATCTAATTGACATTCTAATATATCACTACCTAATAAACCAATATCTGGATATATATATCCTTTCATTCCTTCTATATATACCTTATCATTAAAAGCATTATGAAATGGTGATATGCCAGTATTATAATTATGTTTATATTTATTTTCATCTACATAATTTTTAACAATATTAGATAATACACTATTGTTATCTGGATATTCTTTATTAACATTATAATCATTATCTGGATTAATACAATCTACCCCATTAAAAAATATATTAGTATACCATTGTTTTTTACCATTCTCCATTTTATAAAAATTTTGTGTAGATGTCATCGTATTTTCTATTGAATTCTCTATAATAAATTTATTATTTTTACAATTTAAAAATACAATATAATTATCATCATTATTACGATTATTAATAGGTATATACGTGTCTAAATATATTTTATTACCAATTAATTCCCAATTTGTTATTAGATTTCTCATTTCATTATCCTTATTCTGATTATAAATTATATTTACTAAATTATAACTATTATCATTATTAAATATATTATTATTAATATTATATATATCATTATCTATAGTAATCTTATTACCTGAAAAATCACATTCCGCCATAAAATATTTTTGTAAAAAGTTCTCCCCTATATTATGATTATTTAATAGATTCTGATTATATATAATTAATACATCACCATTACTTATAGGATGAGTTGATATATTTTCTTTTGTTTGTGTATTAATACTTAACTCCTGTATATTAATATTATTATTACTATTATCTATAAAATTAAAACCATTACTATAATAAACATCACCTATAATGTGTGTTTCGCAACTATCCATATTTACTACCGTATTTTGATCACCATTTGTAAATCCAGTGCTTATATAACTTATCCAATCTTTTTGTATTAACTTTTTATCTATTATTGATACAGCATTTTCATATATATTCATACTATTATCTACATTACCACTATTATCCAAACCTAATGATGTTTGAAAATAATAATTATCTTTAAAATTTACAATAATCCCATTATCTCCTCTTTTGGCATTATTTGATATAACACCAATTATATCATTTTTAATATTAATATTATTAATAGTTACACCAGAAATATCTAAATTATTTTCAATATAATAGTTATTTATTTCTATAGCAAAATCATCATTATATTTTTCATAATTATAACCACTATTACCAGCAATATCAACAGTTGGTGTTTCTAAACGAATCTTTCCTTTATTAAAAAATGTTTTTTGTATATCTTCATCCCATGGGTAGTCTACTAATACACTATTACCTAATGAATAGTCATCTAATAAACCATTACTACTTATATCTAAACATTCTCCCCATATATTAGCAAGTATATCCATACCACCATCATGAATACCAATTGTTTCTTTTAATTTATCGCCACTTACAGAGTCTTTTCCTATTTTTTCTAATTTTAATAATTCATCTAACATTTCAGTTTTACCAGAAATAGTGTTAAATTCGGTATCAGTAATATCATATACATCAACATCACTATAACGATTAACTTGCATAGCATGATCAAATATATAAAGTTTTTTTCCAGGATCTACTGGACATCTATTAAGTATATTATTATTTTTAATAAATTTATTATTATAATAAACATTTTCACCATGATTATTAATATTTTCAAGATCACTCTTTTCAAACTCCGTTTCATAATTTATTAGGCATTTATTAGATAAATAGCTATCATATAAGTAATCAAATGTAGAATTATCTTCTTTATTTATCAATTGAGCTTCTATTAATTCCAATTCATCTTTTATACTACTATTAAATTCCTTATTACGAAATACTTCTCCAGATATATCATAATAATTTTGTAATTCACCAGTATCACTATATAATAGATCATTATAATTAAAAGTTGTAAATACATCACCAAAACGGACAGCATGTTCTAATTGATCATTAATATCAATATATACAATATAAAACTTACCATATTGCTGTTTTAATACATTATCACTACTACTCCATAACACTTTACCTAAACAATAATATTTAGCATCATTAAAATTTTGATAAATGATAGGCATACCAGGTTTAAAAGCAAAAGAATATTTTAAATAATTACTTGTTTCCTTTTCATTTTTTACAATTAGGTATAATTTACTAACCTTTTTATTTTTATATTCATCTACAATTGATTGTAATTTATATGGATCACCTACACACCATCGTTCAATATTATTATAAAACCATTTTTTAATATTTAATATTATTTTATTTACCTCTTCTAAATTTGATTCAATCTGTTGTTTTATTACAGTTGGTGATTTACCTAAATATTGTGTAGCATATTTAATAAGATAGTTTATACTATAACTATCAACGAAATCAATATTATTAATATTCTTTTTATGTATTCCATCAGTATTAATATCATATTTATTATTTACTATAGTATATACCAGTTTATTTATTTTTGGTTGTATATTATGTATAAAATCAGTAAATGTCCCACTAATAGGTAAATCAGATTTATATAATAGTAATCTATATTTAAAATTTAAAATATAATTATTAAATGTTTGAATATTATCTATCTTCGCCAACACCTTTTTATTACCATCTATTAATGATTGATGTATATGATGATCATTAATATAAATTATATCATTCTTTTTAAATTGAACCTTATTAGGACATTCAAGAACAAGCCTACTTTTATTTAAATTATATAATGATTTTTCAAGATACGATTTAGATATAGAGACCTTATCTTTTTCAACTAAATTACTATTATCCTCCTTAAATATAGTCTCCTTCTCTTTTACTTCTTTTTCATTTAATGTTCTAAATCCAAATTCAATACGTGGCGTATCGTCTATATTAAAAAGCATTTTAAATTTTAAGGGTGAATATATACGCATTAGTTTACCACCACTGCCTGTTAATTGACTATTAAATGGTAATTTATTAGCATATATTTCAAAGCCATAACTTATATTATCTACTTTTATAAGTGGCCATTCTCTTTTATAATCTAATTTAAATAATGGTTTTTTATTTGTATCATCATTAGTAACTATTGATGAAAAATATTTATATGTATCTATAGAGAGAAGACTTTTACTTCTATCTATTTCACTTTGTAAAAATTTCATTCTGCTATTATCCAAATAATTTGTATTATTATTATAACTTAACAATTGAAATAATACATTATAATAATTTAATAAACCACCATATATTATATCTCGAGTTGGTAAATATTTTTCCATATAAAATATATCAGCATACTTACCCCATATATTAGGAACAACCATTGCTACAGTATTACTTTGAAGCCCTATTAATGTATCTCCAATTTGGAATGGTTCCATATTATCAGATGTAATTTCAATATGTAAATCAAAATTACCATATTGATTAGATGACTCGTCTAAATATACTATACGACCAATTGTTTTTTTAGAATCATTACCTTTATACTTTTTTAGACTTGTTAATAGTTCATATTTATCAAATGGATTATCTACACCAGTTGATTTACATTGAACAAAATTATAATAATTAGTATCTACATCAGTATCATTATATACAAATTGGGACATATTAAATGTTCTGGATACTAATGGACTACCATAATATGTAAAATTACTATCTAAATTATATTCACTTGTATTGAGATATTTAAAATGATTATTAAGACCAACATCACAAAATTTAAATCCAGTATTATTCATAATGTTTTTAACACCATCAGTATCAAAAAGAGTTTCATTATTATTACAATAGAAGATACATTCTAAATCATCTGAAAAAATATTACTATTACCATCATCTGTAAATATTTGACAATTAGTATTACAAAAGGTGCTATTAAAATCCGCACTATCTAATGTATCATTATTTGTAATTAACATATTTTTAACTTTTGATAAATACTCAGTATCACTATAAAATATATCCATTTTTTCAGTTAAGTCTAATTCATTACCACTATAATCAACTAATATATGTTCACTGGCCGCATTTATCTGATATATATTATCATCAGTATTAGTAAAATTAATAGGACACATACAATTTTCTAATATATTGCCTGTAAACTCACTATGAACAGGAAAGAGGTTTTTATATATTTTATAAAAAAACGCATAAACAACAGTGGCATTAAAATTACTAATAGACAAATCCCTTTCATTTTTGAAATAATCTAATTTAGGGATAGGATATATAAGACGCATTGTATATTTAAATATTTTTCCTATTCTTATCACTTGTTCCTTATTAATATTTGATTTACTTACATTACCAACATCAACAGCCTCATCTATTCTTATTCTATCACCACTATTTAATTTATGTCCTGGTAAAACTACATATAAATATGGATAACCTTCATTACTAATAATATTACCTCTTAGAATATTAGTATCGTATGTATTAAATGTAATATCAGTATATTGTTTGAATGAAATTGTACTTAGTGTTTTATCAATATCTACTATAAATTTGTTTGGTGAATATTTACTTTCCGATAAAAAAAACTTACTTGACATAAAATCAGTAACATTCCAATCACGAATATTCCAATTATAATTTTTAACACTATATTGATCCAATTTATTTTCTAACATACCTTTTAATTTTGTTTCATTATAAAGGCCCTCATCTAATACTACTTCATTTACTGGATATTTTTTAATTAGTTCAACATTATCTATTTTATTATAAAATAATATACTATTATGATCTTTATTTAATGGTATAATATCCATATCAATTGTTTCATAACCTTCTATATATTCATTAAATGTTTTAGAATATTGATCAGTAATATTTTCAAGTTGTCCAGAAAAGACTTTAGCAGATGGATCGGTATGTATACTATATGTATTTTTTGATTCCTGTGTAAAATTATATGTTTTTTGTAATTTTTTATAATTATTATAATTAATACCAAAACTATTCATATTTAAACTACTATAATAGTTCCATTGTGATAGTGGATCATTAGAATATAAATTATAATAAGACTCTATATTATTTTCCAGTGTAGTAGATATATTATTAGAATCAGTATTATTAATATTATCACTAATTAATACTTTATTTGCTACCTTAATACTCTCATTTTCAGTAATCCATCTTAATTTATTATTCTTTTTATATCTAAATCTATTATTATCTTCATTGCTTGTATTTGTAATAGTCATGGCAACATATGGTATTTCTGAACTTATTAATCTAACACTTATTACATTTTTAAATTTTTTACCAAGATTTATTTTATAATAATTTGTATCATTATACCCAGTTTGTATATCTGAAATAATATTTATTTTTACATTAGCTTTTTCGCTTGTGCCATTTATAATTTGATCAACATTAAAATCATCAGGTAAATTAAAATAATAGAATCTATTTGTATAACTATCATTTTCATATGGATAAATAATATATGTTGGTGATTGTGTATTTTTATCAAAATTTAAAAGTGTTAATGGAATTCCATTAAATTTATCTTCACTATTACTTTCTATATCTTCCAACGATATCCTGACATTATATTTAAAATCAATATTATGATCTTGATGATCAATTATTACTTTACGATCTCCTTTTTTAGTAATAATACTATTATTATTAAGGATTGTAGTTGAAATATAGTTTATTTTTGAATCTATAGATCTATTGCGACTATCAATATTAATAGCAGTTTTAATCTTTTTTTTATATTTTTTTCTACCATCATTTTTAATATCTTGGACATAATCATCATATATTGTATTTTCAATTATTTTTTCTTCATTTTTTTCACTATTTAATAGTGCGTTTATGTTATTAGTATCTAATAGATCGTCGTTCATATAAATACTAATAATATAATCTTTTTTAAATAAAAAATATAAATTATTATCTTTAATCTTTTTTAAATATAAATTATGATTATTTTAGTTTCTTTTCCAATTCCTTCAATTCATTAAGCCAAATATCCCTAATTTCTGTATTATATAATTCATTATATTCTGTTTCTTTATCCTCTTTCTTTTTCATTAATTCTTCAACTTTTTCTTTCGTCAAATTTCTAATTGGCATTTCAATTAGATAATCCCAATTATCACCATTAATATGTGGATATTCTTTTTCAGCCAATTCTTCTTCCAATTGCGCCTTAGGTTTATTCCTAATTTCAATTGTTTCATTAATAATCTCAAGAATAAACTTCATCCTATATGAAATCAATTCCAATTCTTTTTTTAGTTTATCCAATTGATATTCCTTACGCTTATTATACATATCCCGACGGATTGTATAAAAGTTTTCCATAATTTCATATATAGTATCATACTTCAGAATTTGACTATCTTCATTATGTAGATTCATATTAGTATAGCTGGTATCACTACTAGAAGACAATTTTAATAGTTCATCTACACCATTATTATGCTTTTTCTTTTTATCCATATAATCATCCAATTGTCCTTCCTCAAACTGAATTGTAAAATTTACATCTGATTCAGTTGAATTATCATTATAACTTTTAATAATTTTCTTCTTTGACATAATAATACCCTCTACATGCGCCTTAAAATCATCAGTCCATCTTCCAATTGGCAATTCTGTAACATGTAGTGTATCATCATCTGTGCTATATTCACCACGTGTAATCCATTTTGATTCATCAATACATTCTACTTGTCCCTTAAATCCTCTGAAATATGGATGGATATCATTTAGTGGTTTTTCATTAATCCGTTGTTTCAACAATTGAATAACTTCCATAGGATTATGAGGTGGTACAAATGTAGAATATCCTGTCCCAATACCACGTGTTCCATTAATAAGAATCATTGGAATAATAGGAACATAATATTCTGGTTCAATGGGATAACCATCATCTTCCAAATATTTTAAGATTTGATCATCCTCTTCTCTGAAAATATAACGTGTTACTTCACTAAGATATGTGAAAATATACCTACTGCTGGCCGCATCCTTACCACCTCCAATACGTGTTCCAAACTGACCATTTGGATATAATAGATTAATATTATTTGATCCTACAAAATTTTGAGCCATTGCGACAATAGTCATATTAAGACTCATTTCACCATGATGATAACAAGCATGTTCACTAATATAACCAGCCAATTGAGCAACCTTAATCTCATTTTTCAATTTTCTTTTAAAACAACCATAAAGGATTTTGCGTTGTGATGGTTTAAGTCCATCAATACAGCTTGGAATACTTCGTTGATTATCATAATTGGAGAAATGGATTAATTCTCTATCTACAAATTCAGAAATTTTTACCTGATTCTTACTATGTTCCAAAATATTATTTCTATCATAAGTATCCAACCATTTTTTACGATCATCGGCACGTTTTGGATGGAAAGCCTTATTCATACTTTCATCACTTTGTTCATCCCATACATATGTTACTTTTTTCATATCCTTAAAATATTCTTTCGCTTCAACTGTAGTAGATGTTCCCAAACCTTTATAATATTTAATACTATAACCACCAGATTTAGCAGTTTCCTTCCATTTTTCATAATCAGTCAAAGTATAGAATGATAGATTACTTTTCTTTTTGGTTGCTTTAATAATAGGAGTCAATAGACATGTTACATAATCAATCTCCAATAGTGTTTTCCAATGACTATGAAAGATATTCAATAGCAATCCCTTAATATGACTACCATCTACATCCTGATCAGTCATTACCATGATTTTACCATATCTGAGATTATTAAGGCTATTTTCATCATATTTTTCACCATTTTTAAGACCAATAATTGTTTTAAGATGATTAATTTCATCATTTTTAGTAATTTTTTCTACATCAGCATCTTTTACATTAAGAACTTTACCTTTCAATGGGAAAACTCCATAATGATCACGTCCGACTACACTTAGACCAGCAATTGCCATACTCTTGGCCGAATCTCCCTCTGTAAGAATAAGTGTACATTTTTTAGAATCTTTGGTTCCTGCCCTATTAGCATCACAAAGCTTAGGGACACCAAGAATATTGCGTTGTTTTTTACCATCCGTTTTTTTAAGTTGTTTACTATTTTTAAATTCGCTTTGATTAAGAATTTTTTCAATAAAATCAGTTTTCCATAGTTTATCCATAAAACTATTTTCCAATTTACAATCACTTCCAAAACCTTTTTTAGCAGTTGTAAGTGTTTCTTTTGTTTGACTATCAAAACTGGGATTTACAATTGTGCTTTTAACAAACAACATTAATTGATTCTTAACAATATTTCCCTTAATTTCCATCTTTTTCTTTTTCTTAAACATCTCTACCACCTTATCCCTGATCTGATCACTAATATAATCAACATGTTTTCCACCACGAATTGTATTAATACCATTCACAAATGATACCTGTTCAAAAATGTCATCATTACTACTTGTAGCAACAACCTCCCAACGTTCATTAGGTGTAATAAACACTCGTGCTTTATCTGCTTTTTGACCAATATAAAGATCTACATATTTTTCAAATGTTTTAACATCCAATTTTTTATCATTAAGAAATACACTTACTGATTTATCAGTACAAGCACAAATATCATATACACGTTTACCAATAAGACTAATAATATCATCATCAAGTCCTTCCATACCAAAACGTTTATAATCAGGAATAAATCGGAAAAGTGTATGTGGTTTATTACTGGATTTTGTAATTTTTGGTTTTTTCTTTTCAGTCATATTAGAACGGAATTCTTGTGTATATTTTTTTTTAAGTTTACTATCAATAGTTTCAATATAGAATTGTGTAGAAAAGATATTTGCCAATTTAGCACCATATCCATTTTTACCACCTACGATTTTTTCACTATTAGTATCATAATTTGTAGATGTCAACAGATTACCAAAAATCAATTCTGGAACATAACATTGGTGTTCATCCATAAATACTACATCAATTCCTTCGCCATTATTATAAATTTGAATTTCACCTGTTTCATTATTAATATTTACCTTAATTTGTGTTACTGGATCAGATGATTTTGCTTCACGCATTCTTACATGTTGATCAATACTATTAACAAGAATTTCATCAATAATTTTATAAAGTGCTGGGACATATGATATTTGTTTTTTTTGAATTTTATCATCACATAAAACATAAATAGATTCTGTATGTCTTTCAATACTACCTACATATGTATCTGGAAGCTGTAATACATGTTCTGTATGTGATAGTTTTTTATAAATACTACTTACTTGAGAACTGGTATCATCCCCCATATTTAACATTATTATATATTAAAGTTTTAAGTCAAATTTTTTTATCCGTTTTTAATTAAATATAAATAATATGATTTAAGAATATATGGGTAATCAACCAGCTAAGAAAGATATAAGTCCTGATGAATATGCTGAATATATGAAGTTAAAACAAGAAGCAGAATATAAAAAACAATTAGAAATACAAAAACATCGTCAACAACAACAAAGAAATAATTATAGTAATAGTAATCATACTCAAATAGGTAGTAATAGTAATAGTAATCATACTCAAATGGGTAGTAATAGTAA
>CERI01002127.1_pt1 | contig 17630 bp, 17 predicted proteins | sample 350261 | NCBI WGS metagenome assembly CERI01 (sample SAMEA2620979, study PRJEB7988) | marine metagenome | isolation source: saline water (ENVO:00002010), including
TTCGTTTTATGATACAACTCGTCTTCCTCTTTTGGAAGGTGGATCGCAAGGCTGCTACGACTACGCATTTTTGTATTATTGTTTATAATAACTTTATCTTTAAAATTGTTATTATAAATTTTCAATTTTATAGGAATGAATCTTGCCATATATTCGAACTCACTTTAAATGCATACGATAGTATTTGTCTTTTTTCTTTGCTGTTGTTTTGTATACTTTTAATTGATTAGCAGTTATCCAAAACGTTGAGGATTTACTCAAATCCTTTTTACATTTTGAAGTCACATATCGTCGTTTCATTTTATTGTTTTTTTTTGAAATTATGTATAACGCCCCCTTTTTACCCATGTAAATTTTATTCATTTTTTTTGTTTTCTCATTTACAAAATGAAGTTTGCGGGTCGCCCCTTTTATCTTTAACACGCAATGTGATGTTTTCATGTTATATATTACATCCATATAATAATTTTTAGTAATTAATAAGAAGGAGGTTCAATAAGTATGAAAGTACTAATCATTGGAATAAAAATTATGTAACAAAATATCACCATTCTTGTTCTTTATTCCACCAGACAACTTGGAAGCCTTGTACATTTCTTTCAAAACGTCAACCGGTGTACTTCCGCCACATTTTATAAGACAATTGTTGTAAAGTTCATTTTTTATATCTGTGATAGGTTGTTGTTCTAAATCTCGTATATATTTTTTTACTTTTCTTCGCGATTTTTTGCCCTGTATGCGAACTTTGGTCGTACGTTTATTTTTATTCTTCCCTAAAAAATACTTTGATTTATTGTCCTCACATACTGTCGGTTGGATTGGGGGTTGATTTTGTTCGTGGGCTTGATTAATGTTAGTAGTTCCTTGAGGATTACTATTGTTCATAAAAGTTCTATAAGTTGGAAGGGTTCCGTTCTTGAGATTTCCCCAAGTAGGGTTCATAGGATTAGAATTGTTTGTATTCATTAAACTTGTTAGGTGTGATAATTGGTTAGAAAAGTCGGTATCAAACGCGTTTTCTTCGCGTTCGGGGGTAGCTTTTTTCTTTGCTGAATTCTTTCTGGTTTTTTTCCCAATATTCCAAAAGTCTGGATTGTAATCGATTTTCTTTTCTTGTTGAGCAATCATTTAATTATATCAGTATTACATTTTTAAAACAACGATGAAACGCAAAAAAATTGAAAAAATATAATTAAAGATAATTCATACTAATAATTATGTCAGATTTATCCCAAACAGACGCATGGACGTTGATCGAATCGTATTTTCGTAATCACCATCTTGAACGCCTAGTTAGACATCAGATTGATTCATACAATTACTTTGTGCAAAACCAGCTTCAGTCTACTATAGATATGTTTAATCCGATTAAAAATATTCATTCGGAACATGATTTTAACGTGGAGTTGAACAAATACAACTTAGATATGGAAATCGAAATGCGCAACATGAAACTACATCGTCCTCAAATTTATGAGAATAATGGTGCGACAAAACCAATGATGCCACAAGAGGCTCGGTTACGTAGTTTTACATACAGTGTTCCGATTACTGTTGATTTGTTTGTTAAAGCAAACGTACTAAAGAATGGAATAGTTGATACAATCGAAGAATGTATTCATAACGTTCATATTGGAAAGATGCCTATTATGTTGAATTCGTGTATATGTAATTTGAAAATGAATAAAAATGTTCAATGGGGTGAAAACGAAGAGTGTAAATTTGATGCGGGTGGTTATTTCATTATTAATGGATCGGAAAAGACTGTTTTAGGCCAAGAAAGGGTCGCTGAAAACATCATCTTCTGTTTTCCTTGCAAAAATACAACAAAATGGGCATGGACCGCAGAAATCAAAAGCATTCCTGATTTCAAACAGATATCACCAAAACAAATTAGTGTGATGGTCGCAACTAAAAACAATGGATACGGCTATGGTATTTATGTTCAACTAGCACGACTAAAACAACCTATTCCTGTATACATTTTATTCAGAGCACTCGACGTTATATCTGATAAAAAGATCACATCTACTATTTTACTAGATATAGATAAATCATCAAACGAAACATTAGCACAATATCTACAAGCATCGGTTGTGGATGCTAATAAAGTATTGACCTTAGAAGATGCGATGGATTACGTAACAAATCAGAGTATTTACACACCAATTAACATGACTTTGGAACAAGGCAAAAAAAAGAAGCGCGACTTTGCAGATGAAGTACTTGAAGCCGATTTGTTTCCTCATTGTGTTACGAAGAAAGAAAAGATTTATTTCTTGGGATACATGGTGAATAGGTTATTACAAACTGTACTGGGTTGGCGAGATTGTGATGACAGGGACAGTTTTCAAAATAAAAGAATTGATACTGTAGGAGTCTTACTTAACAATCTGTTCCGAAATTATCTTAATAAAATGGTTAAGGACATTCAAAAAGCAACAATAAGGGAGATAAATACTGGTTCGTGGAGGTCTACTGGTGACTATGCAAATATAATTAACAACACCAATGTTTACAAAATTGTCAAATCAACTACTATCGAAAACGGAATAAAAAGGGCATTGGCAACCGGAGATTTCGGAATCAAACAAATCAATCAAAATAAAGTAGGTGTTGCTCAAGTACTCAACAGAATGACTTATGTATCGACATTGAGTCATCTGCGACGAATCAATACACCTATCGATAAGAGTGGAAAATTAATTCCTCCCAGGAAACTACATAACACAACATGGGGTTATCTTTGTCCAGCTGAAACACCAGAAGGGCCGTCTGTTGGTATTGTCAAAAATTTGAGTTATATGAGTTTAATCACAATACAGTCGTATTCGACGCCGTTATACGATCATGTTAAAAATGGAATCATTGATATAAATACATTAAATTTTGATGATGATAATAGCGAAATATTCAATAATGCAAAGGTTTTCATAAATGGTTGTTTAGTTGGGATTGCAAAAGATGCTTATCAATTGTATGTACAACTCAAAGAAAAGAAACGGAGGGGTATTATAAACTTCTATACATCAATTATATTCGATTATAAGAACAAAGAAATAAATATTTGTAATGATGCTGGAAGGTTAGTGCGTCCAGTTCTTATTGTAAATGGTGATAAGTTAGCAATAAATCGGAAAATTCTCGATGATTTAAAATCTCAAAAAATTAACTGGTTATCTTTGGTATCATCGGTCAATTGTTCTAATCCTGTACTTGAATATATTGATCCCAAAGAACAAAATAATACAATGATTAGTATGTATTGGAATGACCTGAACAATTTGAATAAGAAATATGAATTTTGTGAAATTCATCCCAGTACAATTTTTGGAGTTTTGGCATCATGTATTCCTTTCCCAGAGAATAATCAATCTCCCAGGAACACATACCAATGTGCAATGGGCAAACAGGCAATGGGTGTGTATGTTACTAATTATCATCACAGAATGGACAAATCTGCTTTTGTACTATCATATCCAATGCGTCCATTTGTTGACACAAAAGTAATGAATATTTTGAAACTAAATGAAATACCTTCTGGTTGTAATGTTATTGTTGCAATTATGACACATACAGGATACAATCAAGAAGACAGTATTTTGTTCAATAAAGGATCGATTGAACGTGGTTTATTTCAGGCGACAGTTTATCATACCGAAAAAGATGAAGACAAACGAATTACTGGTGATGATGAAATTAGAGGCGTTCCCGATAAAACAAAAACAAAAGGTGTCAAGTTTGGTAGTTATGAGAAAATCAATGAGCACGGTGTAATAGATGAAGATTCTATTGTCAAGAACCAAGATATTATCATTTCCAAATATGTCCCTATTAAAGAAAACAAAAATGATAATACAAAGAAAATTAAATTTGAGGATCAAAGTAGGTGCTACAAGACTATTGAAGATTGTTACGTTGATAAAAACTATCTGCAAAAAAATGGAGATGGGTATAACTCCTGCAAAATCAAACTACGGGCTGTACGACAACCCGTTATTGGAGACAAGTTTAGTTCTAGACATGGACAAAAGGGTACTATAGGAAATATTATTTCCGAAGAAGACATGCCATACACTCACGACGGCATCAAACCAGATATAATTATCAATCCACATGCAATTCCTTCGAGAATGACAATCGCACAATTGAAAGAAACGTTATTGGGTAAAATCCTTGTTGAAGTTGGTGCATTTGGTGATGGTACTAGTTTTGGTACTACAACTGTACCAGATTTATGTAAGAAACTTGGCTCTATTGGTTATGAGTCTAAAGGTAATGAAATCCTTTACAATGGTATGACCGGTGAACAAATCAATAGTGAAATATTTATTGGTCCTTGTTTTTATCAAAGGCTGAAACATATGGTATTGGACAAACAACACAGTAGATCTATTGGACCAATGGTCGGTCTTACCCGCCAACCGGCAGAAGGCAGAAGTCGTGATGGCGGTTTACGATGTGGTGAAATGGAACGTGATGGACTTATTTGTCATGGTATGTCCCAAACTACAAAAGATCGATTATATAATTGCTCCGATAAGTATTCTATGTACACCTGTAAAAATTGTGGAATGGTAGCCAGTGTTAATCCGGATAAAGATATATACATATGTCTAATGTGTGAGAACCGTACAAATTTCTCGAAGACACAAATACCTTACGCGTATAAACTGTTATCACAAGAACTTATTACCATGAATATTGCTGCAAGGCTCATCACTAATTAAGTCTTCACATGACTTATTGAGAAGCCCTTTCCCATTTCTCTACATATCGCGTACTTGTTGGTGTAATATATCTTATATTTTTTTGTGGGTCATTATAAAGTATATCTTTACGGGTATTTTTCAAACATTCATCGCGCACTTCGCATCTATTTGCATCGGTTTTGGTGTTTGTATTTTTTATAGATGTTGTTTCATATGATAGTGCATGTGTGATTGCTGCTTTTTTTTTGTAATCATTTTCATTTACAATGTCTCTATTCAATATACGGGTTTGACCTCTTAAATCATCTTCGATTCCAATCATATTTGTTCTTACATTCGCTCCCCATCGTTGGAGTCGGATGTTTGGATTTTTCATATATGCTAAAGATTTACCATTACCCGGCGTCTCAAATACATAATTATTACTATGTGACATGACATCTAAATCAAATTTAATTTTGTTTGCTTTATCTTTCGTTCTTGTAAACATTTATATACAAGGATAAAAAAATTTAATAAGACAACTTCGGTCGTCTCAAAATGTAAACCAGGTTCAACCTAGATTCCCCATAGTAATGGTCGCTGACCCTGATCATTCTTAATTTGATTTGGTAATACCATTGGCACACTATCAAACATCTTCACCGAACCATGTTCTTTTAATTGGGCTGTTAAGTTGGGTTGTGGTGCTACTAAGTTGGTCGCAGATATACCTCTTAAAAATGATTCTATATCAACTGGATTATTAGATAAACTTTCCTTAGCAACTGATCGTGTAGACAATGTACTATTTGGCATCTTATATATATCCAAAAAACTATCTGGTTTTCCATATTGCGAATGCTCATAAGTATGATATGAAAAATTTTTTTTATTGCTTAACTCTTCTTGTAAATAGTCTTCTCTAGTATTTCGATTTCTAGTAGATGCCATTTATTTTATATACTGTAAATATAATATAAATGGAAAAAATAAAGGGTTTGTTAGGTTACCCGCTAAGCATATTTTGATAATTCTCTCGTAGGTATACCGCCTCTGATCCAATCTCTAGAAGATTTTGTTTCTACAAAGTTACTTGGTTTTGCTAAAGTATTTTTCACGTTGCCCAGTAGTGGGTAATCCTGTACACCCTGTCCCGATTTTTCATTTACTTTTGTTGCTATTTTTTTATCCCGATAAGCCTCTCCCTTTTTCAAAATGCTTTCTAATCCAGCATTTCCTTCACCACGTCCTTTATATGTCGCATGCGAAGAGGCGAATATTGGTTCGATTATGGTTGCTTTATCACGATTGATTGTATTTTGTACACGGTTAAGTAACATGTTTGAGTTGTCATCTATTTTTTGATCGATAGAAACAGCTCCGAAAGTATGTATGTCCGGCTCATCTAATGAAATTTTCGCATTATTATTCGATTGTTTTACCGAATTTAATGTATAATTTAGAGCTCGGTTGTTTACTATTTCATTTTGTGTTATATTCACACTGTCGTAGTGAATCCTACCATTGTTATTCAAGAACATTTATTATATAATTATATTTTATATTTTTTTTTGGCTACAGATCATTCACTTCTATCTATATTTCCGTAGCAAAAATCAGTGAACCCGGCTTGATCGTTGGGTATTTCAGTATTCGCCGTTGAATAAAACGCTCTTAATGATCCTTCAAATTCTTTTTTATCACCTTCTTCATTGAAAATCTTTTGTATATCTTTGTTTGTCTCGTTTGTTTTGTTTATTTGTTCTACAATGTTCTTGTTTATTTCTTCTTTGACTTCTGTATTGTATGCCGGTGGCGCAACTTTCTTATCTATATCACTATTTATCATTACATTCGAATATGGGTTCGTTACACTAGGTGTATCTAAATTTTTCTTTATTTCATTTAATGATTCTTCTGTGTCGAAACCATCTACCACTTTTTTATCATTGTTTACATGATACAAGTAAACAACACTCCCCATGAAAATTAGAGTAACTATTATCAATTGATATGATTTAGTCGCTATAAACCCTATAGTTGTTAAAATTAACATCAGTCTGGTAATTGCATTATACTTCTCTATATTAGTCATTTCGTCAGTTGGCCAAATATCTATTGTTCTTACAAGTTCGTTCGGATTTTCTAACCAAAATTGTGCACCCATATATTATAATATCTGTATAATATAATATTTTAATTTTAAACTTATGAATCCTTAGAGAAGGTATACATATACACACTCTGTCTTTCCTCCCATAATATACTCTCTCTACTTCTTCTTCTTTTTCTTCTTTTTGTTAGTGTTATTGTTCGTGGTTTTCTGTTTTGTACTCACACTTCCATCATCCATAAAACTCTTGTATATTTCTTCGTCTGTGTATGCTACACGAGGAGGTTCACTATCTTGGTTTGTTATCTCCATGGGCGAATCACCAATCCCATTTGATTGTGTTTTCTTTTCTTGTAATCGTTCTAACATTTGTTTACGCTGCTTAGACGCTCTCATATTTTTTTCCAACATAGTCTCCATCGCGTTCATTGATGGTGCTTTACCTCCTTTGCGACCAACATGACTCTTCGCCATCTTGTTAAACATTTCCTCAAAACCAGGCATATCTTTCATATTTTTGAACAATTCAGATGCTTCTGTCATGAGTTCATCTTTATTTATTTCACCCCTTTTTATCTTGTTTTCTATTTTATCACCTATTTTTTGCATCAACATCATCAATTTCGATGGATCCTTTATTAATGATTCGAATACGCGTTGTGTATTTCCACTAGAATCTACTCCTAACTCTTCCATTGTATCTCCAGCTATCTCCTTTGCTAAACATCCTATCTTCCCTTCCAATAACTTCGACAAATGGTCATGTATCTTTTCAGGATCGAATGTATCGTTAAAAAAACTAGCATTTGATGAATCATTTTCTATGGGTTCATCTGATTTCCCAAACGATATATCACTACCAAATGCCTTCGTCAAATCCTCAAATGTCTCATTCAATTTATCTTTGAATTCGTCCTCGTCTAGTAAATCAAACAATTGTGTTGCTTCTCCAAAATCACTCGAATTTTCCATTTGTTCCGTTATAAACATCAATATCAACTGCAAATATTGCCATATTTTAGTTTTTGTTTCATTAGATGTGCTCAGTTCCCACATTTCTTTAAAATTTATTTCTGGTATGAAATACGGCTCTGATTCAAATATCTTATCGTTCTTATACAATATATCAAAAAAATGTTTCGGGTATATTGATTTACAATAATCATATAACTTATTCAATGCATTATTTCTTATTTCTAACGATTCATCTTTTAAATCACTGTATATTTGTTTATCGTATATTTTGTATTCTGGAAACACTAAATCAATGTCATTTACAAAATCAATGACATTTTTCTCGAATTTTGTTAAATCCATTAATGTCAAATATTCTTACATTATTTTTATATTGTTTTTAAGTAGAACCATTCTATATTCTTTCACACAACCTGAACAGAAAGAGCGAAGGAAAAATGACTCGCTCTATTGATGGTATAGTTGAGTTAATTGTGTAATATTTTGTAAGTATTTCATAATTATTTGTCGTTGTTCATCATCTAATCCTTTCGCAACCTGTTTTAAGTTCTCTATTAACTGCAATATAGACTTGTTTTCCTCTTCATTATCTTTTTGTGTTACATCAGCTGTATAATCTTTGTTCAACGCAAAATCAAAATCACCTTCCTTTATTTGTTCGGAATATTTTAACGTGACAGATGTATGCCAATATATTAATAGTAACTTTGGATTGGCATTCGATAACATTGATACATAATTTTTTGCTGACATAATGTCTTCATTTTTTGGTACTATTATTAACATGTCATTCATGAACCCCGATAATTGATTGATGAAGTTTGTTAAACATATTTTACGAACTTCTACTTTTGATGTCATTATTTATAATTGACATTAAAAATTTTTAAGTCGTATTTCTTTATCATGGTACTTCTTATTTACATTCTTAATTCGGATTCCCTTTCTTCTATTAGTTTTTCGTACGATTTTGAGTCATTTCCTATGGTGTTTGGTGTGTATTCTTCTGGTGGGGTCGTTATTTTATGTATTTCATCCAATGCTGTATAATTATGCATCTGCTTTAATCCCCCGTCCCCACACGCCATCATTTCTTCTGAATTCGCGTCAAAAAAACTAAATGAATCTGAAACTACTTCACTCCGTTGTCCTGATAATTCGAATGACGCCGGATCCTCAATTTTTTTTTCTGTTTGTTCCATTTTTTCTTCGAAAAAATTCAGTATTTCGTTTCCAACTATAAGATTATTTTTATTTGTTTTGTCATCCACTATTAGTAATGAAGGTACTTGCGTTATATGTACTGGAAGTAACACTCGCGACCCATCCGACAATATTAAAAACGTTTTTTCGTTTACCATTTCTCTGTTGTCAACAGAAAAAAACATGGTGTTCTCATACTTATTTTTAGATAATACACTTAATAGTTTCCTGCAATGTGAACAGTTGGTACTGTAATATAAAATATTAGGCATATAAATAGTGAATGGCTTTATTTTTATACTAAAAATTGAATTAAATATATATATTATGTTATAGTAATAAACTATGAATTCTATTATATCCAATAAAAAAACGGATGGCGATTCCATTTCGTTTACCATCAGTAGTATAAACGTTTCATTTGTTAATGCCATCAGAAGAACCATCCTATCCGATATACCAATTGCTGTTTTCAAAACGTTTCCGTATGATGAAAGTGATTGCATTATTCATACAAACACCACGCGATTCAATAATGAAATATTAAAGCAACGTCTCAGTTGCGTACCCATATTTATCGATATTGACGATATACCTGTGAAAAACCTTGTTGTAAAAGTACAACACCTCAATACTAAAAACGAAACACAGTATCTTACTACTAAGCAATTTAAAATATATAACGAATCTACCGAAAAGTTCTTACCTGATTCATTAAGAGATACTATTTTCCCTCCTAATAACATTTCCAAACAGCATATAGATTTTGTACGCCTTCTTCCTGGTTATATAGAACACAGCGATACTAAATCAATTACTGGTGAGGAAATTGATTTACAATGCAAGATCTCCGTAGGGATGGCAAAACAAAACGCTATGTACAATGCGGTCTCTATGGCAGCATTTACAAATACAGTTGTTTCAAAAGAAGAACTCGATGTACATTTTAACGAATATATTAAGAATTTCACAAAAAACGAAAACTTAAATGATGCTGAAAAAGAAATTGCTGAACAAGATTGGTACGCCCTAAATGCTAAACGACACTTTATTCCCGACTCGTTCAATTGTAAATTTACCACCGCATGTGTTTACAATTGCCAAACTCTCATTACAAAAGCTTGTTCTATTCTTATTGACAAATTCAAAGTACTCATTGACCCCTCCATTCATAACCCATATGACATTACAATGGAAATCAAAAAAAATGACACATTTGCAGAAAACTGTTTTGACGTTGTTCTCCATAACGAATCATACACAATTGGAAAAATAATTGAATATGTGTTGTTTGATGAATGTATCCAAATACAAACACCAATCATGTCTTTTGTTAGTTTTTTAAAAGAACATCCCCATTATAACTACTCTTTGATCAGAACCGTTTTTATCGATGATGTTACAGAAGGACATGTTGTCGATATTTTGAACGAAAAATTTCAACGGATCATAGAGGTTTTTGAACATATTACTCCTCAACTCTAGCGCAAGCGAACAGTGGAGTATCATTTAAATGATGTTGTGCTATTGGAATTGTTTCACATTCTTGTATTTTTTTTCTCAGTATATTTAATTTGATTATTAATATGCTTTCAAATGGAATTTGAAAACATTCAAATGAAAAAATTAACGGTTGTTTTAAATGAAACCATGTTATCAAAAGCAAAGGTCTAATAAAAAACATGTTAATCAAACAACCTCCAATATACCCGTTCGTAACAAAAAATGTTTTTTTAAACACACCAAAGTATTGACATACCAGCATAAAGCTTATTCGGATTACATAAAACGCAAATACTTTAAACAAGTAGGGTAAGTTCAATAAACATAACAAGGTTGTTAATTTATTTAAATCTAATAAAAGTTCTTTGTCTACCACTTCTCTATTGTGAGAATATGGAATCGCGTGTTGTAAATCACAACTCGTATCAATCCCTATTATTTCGACTGCTTGTGATATTACTATATCAGACTGTACCATTATCGCATTTGAGTTGTTCGAATTGCTTGTAAGGGGTTGATTGTTTTCATATGTTTCTTCCGAGTTTACCTGTAATGATGTAATCATATGTATATATATATATATATATATGTTAGAGTACATTTATTTATATTGTAAGGAAATAAAGAGGTGCACCAGCCCCGCTAGCACCCATATTAACCCAAAAAGGAGGGGGTAAGGGCGACATTGGTTCCCCATTAAATAATACCACACCATTTCTAAAACGGTTTGACTACGAGTGGTTTAAATAGCAGACAACCGTTTACTGGTGTATTCATTGTAGGAAATATTTCTGACCCATATACATCTTGTAATAAAAACCATTCAAATAATCCACCGAAATAGATATAACAATTTTTAAAACCTATCTTTTTCAATTGATTGTATTTTCGAACTACAGTTTCGTCGTACATATTCTCGCCATACACGACTATCACTACATTATGTTGTTTTTTTGTTATCATATCATTTATATATTTTTCTTCATTTTCGATTGATATTGTTCGGGTTATTGCGTATTGCTCATTTTGTTTATTCAATGTACAAACTAACAAGGTTTGTGATTCTTTTGATACAATTTCTTGTACACTTTCATATGACACTTTTGCAAGTGATTGGATATTACCCATTTAATACATTATTATTATTAATATTAATGTATCTATATTAATTTTTCTCGCATTTGCGACAACTAATAGCCCCCTATTATCTTCTTATAAATTTTCTATCATTGTTTTTTTTCCATGGCAATCTCTACAAAGTGCCTCTAAATTATCTATTTCATTTGTACCACCATATTCTAATCGTTGTTTGTGATCAACTTCATACCATGCCGGTAATTGGCACCCACAACCAGCACAACTCCAATTTTGTTGCGCAGCAACGAATTTCTTTCGCGATTCACTCACACTTCGTTTTGTTGTCTTGATTGGTTGCATATTGTCCTTTTCATGTACATACATAGGTGTTGGTGCCGGCATTGTTTTGCTTAGAAACGGTGTTATTATATCCTTAGAATGTTTGTCAAGTGGTATACTTTGCAATAATCCCGAACCAGAACTGACTAACTTTAAACCATCCTCGGGATTCTTGTTTATATACCGAAGAACCGATAGTCCTATTAATACATAACCCCCCATTATGTAGTACTTTTTCCAACTTTTTATTAATTCAATATATTTACCATCATTATACGTATTCATTACTAAAAATGTTGTAACAATAAATATTATAAACCGCAAATTCATATATTATATGTAGTTATTATTGCGTGCACTTTTTCTAATAGCCTTATTTTTTCTATATTGTACGGTCTTATTGATGACTTTGATTCGTCGAATGATTTCCACTCTAACTTACCGACTTCTGTTGTGTCGAACTGTGTGTTATTTGTGTCATTTCCTACATAAAGTCCTAAGTAATATTTATGTTTGTACGACTTATAATTCGACCCAGTAAATGTTTCCTCGAATGGTGCTAGATTTTGTACAAGATCTATATCATTTCTTTTGTAACCTGTTTCTTCTTCCCACTCCCTTAGTGCACACTCAATGTCCAACTCTAGATGATTTCTTCGTCCTTTTGGAAATCCCCACTCTGGTTCACTCCAATTTGTGTTTGTATCCTTCAACAAATCCTCTAAATTTATAACCACATACTCGTTTGTTTTCCTGTTTAACACTCTTATTCCTTCTCTTAAATTGTTTAACTTTTCAGCAGAACTCCTTTCTTCTATTCGTTGATATCCACCCGTTTTAGAATTGGTGCCCCATAAATTGTTCCATAGCGTTTTAAAATCTTCATTACATAATTTCCCCTTTTCATCTACTGTCATCTCACGCAACATATTCGATATGTGTTGTATGTTGGTTTGTGGATATTTTCCTCTGATAAAATCTACATATCCTAATGTGTCTTTTCGCCTTATTAGTAGGTACTCTATTCCATTAGTTGCAGTTTTTTTAAATGTAATTATACCGTAACTAGTTATTGGGAGTTTACATTGATGATATTGATGTCCCATACGACCACAATTATTACAGTATACCATATTTTCCATCGTTAGCATAAAAGCGTTTTTAATTTTAAATACTTTTAGTAGAAAAGAGCCTAAAAGTTATCATCCAAATGAGGTAAATTATACATGCTATGCAACCGCTTGATACTATTTGATAGTTTGATATCCTTACTGAAAAAACTATTTGTTACAATCACATAAGAAAACATAATCAATGAAAATATTATGAATATCGCATACCAATGACCATACCTCGTGGCTAACAGCCCATCTTTGTTTCTTTTCGGTCCTGGGTTCCCCATTGATACAAAATTCATACCAAAATAGCCTGTAATAAAAGAAGCAGGAACAAATGCAAACAAAATAATTTCAAGATAGTCACTACTCAATCTAGCATTCATATTGAGGTTCGATATGTAACCGTTTTGGATATTCGCATAATACAAATTTTTTACTCGTTGTAACACTATTATATTTTGTTTAGCCTTTTGTTTTTCATCTTCAGTCGCCTCTTCGCTTAAATATATAGTACGATAAATCACATTAAGATTCGATATTTGTCCTAATCTAGTATTTATTTTGCTCGGTGTCAATTTTGATTCGGGATTGTTCTTCCTAAACTCTTTTCTGAACTTTTTATACTTATCCTTCTGTTCTTCATCTTGTTTTCCTTCATAAATATACTCTAGTATATCGTTTTTTCCACTTGAAACTAAATCACATATTAAACACTCGTTGTTCATTTTTTCAAGTAATAATTCCAGTTGTGTATCTGCCCATGTCAATGTGGTCTCGTTGTATGGCATTTAATATATGGCTTTATTTTTTCTTAAGACAAAAGAAAATCGTAGTTACTTATAATCAAAAATTGAATTCATATTAAAAGTAAAAATACATACAGTAATAATGAAATGCAAATTGATCGATTTTAAAACCACCGATGAAGAATCTGACGAAATCAATACTAATGTTCTTACCGATTGTGATGATTCTGAAACAAATACAAAATCACACACCTTTACCATTCAGTTGTTCGGTATAGATCAGCAACGAAACACATACTCTATTTTAGTGGATGATTATAGCCCATACATGTTTGTGAAAATTCCAAATAAATGGAGTTCAAAGGACGTTCGATTGTTTACTGATTTTTTGAACAAGCAACTGTTTTACAAACACGCATCTATATTCAAATCCCAAGTAGTCCGACACAAAAAACTTTACGGGTTTGACGGTGGAAAAGAATATAAATTCGTTCAACTTTTCACCAAAAGTAATCGCGAATTCAATGCTCTTAAATATATGTGGTACACTACTGGAGAAAATCGCACACTTAAACCAGGTGGTATCAAATACAAGGGTGCTAGCGTACTTCTATATGAAGCCCATATTCCACCACTTCTACGATTCTTTCACGAACGCTCTATCAATCCTTCGGGATGGATTCATATCGACGACGCCCACGCGACTACTAATGAGAATAAACGAACTAATTGCAGTGTTGATGTGTCTGTATCCATGAACGATATTGACGCCATTCAAAGTGATGAAGCAGTTCCTTACAAAATATGTAGTTTTGATATTGAAGCTAGTAGTAGTCACGGTGATTTCCCTCTACCAATAAAAAGTTACAATAAACTCTCTAATGAAATTATCGATTATTCTAATAAACAATCTATTAACCGTACTACATTTGAAGATATGTTACTTTCGGTATTTTGTATCAATAAAAAACACTTTGATGACATCAGTATTGTATATCCAAAATCTACTGTTTCACACGAAAGTATATCTCGAAAAGTCGATAAGATTTTGAATATCAGCAATGTACGTGATGTTAAAATTTCTAACTCAATAGAAAATATGTTTCATATTCCAAATGATAGTGATAATGAAGATGATAGTTATTCTTCTAAAAAACACGTCGTCTACGATAATGATATTATTTCCTTTATAAACGATAAAAAAGTACCCAAAGAAGACAGGGTTGTGTTTCTCAATCAGATATTGACTAATTATTTGCCACCATTAAAAGGTGATACAGTGACCTTTATTGGTTCTACTTTTATGGACATGGCAACAAATAACGTTTATAAAAATAATTGTATCGTATTGAATAATTGTAATGATTTAAATGAAATTGAAAATTCGGAAATTATTTGCTGCAAAACCGAACGCGATGTCTTACTCGAATGGACGAAACTTATTCAAAAAGAAGACCCGGATATCATTATTGGGTACAATATATTCGGTTTTGATTATGAGTTCATGTTCCGCCGCGCATGTGAACTTAATTGTGTCCCCAAATTTCTTCAATTATCACGAAATACGAATGAGGTTTGTGGAACCAAGGAAAAAGATGAGTATAAGATACACGAGAGCGTATCTGTTCTTGCCAGTGGACAACACAATCTCAAATTTATAAACATACCCGGTCGTATTCAAATTGATCTTTACAACTCTTTTCGGAGGGATTACAATCTGGACTCCTATAAACTGGATAATGTAGCTGGTTATTTTATAGGGGATAATATTCACAAGACTTCGAATGAGGACAATGACAATACACAAAGGATTTACAGTAACAATTTATTTGGACTCAATGAAAACGCATTCGTCCATTTTCAGGAAATTGGACATACTAATGAATACGTTAATAATGGACAGAAATATAAAGTTACACATATTAACTCAAATCAAAACTATTTTACTATTGACCAACCAATTGCTTTTAATGAAGGGAAAAAACTCCGATGGTGTTTGGCTAAAGACGACGTCACACCAAAGGATATCTTTGAACTCACTAATGGCACTGATGCCGATAGAGCAATTATTGCAAAGTACTGTATTCAGGATTGCAATCTTGTTCATTCGTTGTTAAACAAAATTGATATTCTCACCGGTCTTATTGAAATGGCAAATCTTTGCAGTGTACCTATTAGTTTCCTCGTTCTACGCGGGCAAGGAATTAAATTAACTAGTTTTATTGCAAAAAAATGCAGAGAAAAGGGTACGCTTATGCCTACACTCAAAAGCGCGATGGGAAATGATGAAGGATACGAAGGTGCTATTGTACTTGACCCTAAATGTAATCTTTATCTTGATAATCCTGTTGCGTGTGTTGATTATGGTTCACTATATCCTTCATCAATGATTAGCGAAAATCTTTGCCATTCAAGCAAAGTCTGGACAAAAGAATACGACTTGACTGGTGATCTTATTGAACAAACTGGGGTTGAGCGCGAAAATGGTGAATTTTTATACGACAATTTACCCAATTATAGTTATGTTGATGTCACATACGATACGTATAAATATGAACGCAAAACACCCAAGTCCGCCGCCCAAAAAATAAAAACCGGTACTAAAACATGTCGATTTGCTAAAGCTGATGATGGTATGGCAATTATGCCTTCTGTTCTTCAAGAACTTTTGCAATCCAGAAAAACTACTAAAAAACAAATGGCGAAAGAAACTGACCCTTTCATGAAAAACATTCTTGATAAACGACAATTATCCATCAAACTGACAGCAAATTCATTATATGGACAATGTGGCGCCAAGACTAGTGCTTTCTATGAAAAGGATGTTGCTGCGTGCACCACCGCAACCGGCAGAAAACTACTTATCTATGCTAAAAATCTTATTGAAGGTGTTTACGGAAATGCTGTATGTGAAACTAAATCTTTTGGTAAAGTCTGCACCAATGCTGAATACATTTACGGTGATACTGATTCTGTATTCTTCACATTCAATCTTAAAAAGTTCGATACAAATGAAACCATTTCTGGTAAAGATGCATTGGCTATTACTATTGAACTTGCACAAGAAGCCGGCGAACTGGCCACTAAATTTCTTAAAGCTCCGCACGACCTAGAATACGAAAAAACATTCATGCCCTTCTGTCTACTATCCAAAAAAAGATACGTAGGAATGTTGTATGAAACTGATGTCAATAAATGCAAGTCCAAGAGTATGGGTATTGTTCTTAAACGGCGTGATAATGCACCTATTGTTAAAGATATTTATGGTGGTATTATTGACATTCTCATGAAGGATAAAAATATTCAAAAATCATTGGATTTTCTTGATGACTCCTTATCGAATATCCTTGATGGTAATGTATTATTTGATAAATTTTTGATTACAAAATCCCTACGCAGTGGCTACAAGAATCCTAATCAAATTGCACACAAGGTTCTCGCAGATAGAATTGGTCAACGCGACCCCGGTAATAAACCCGCACCAGGAGATCGCATCCCGTTTGCGTTCATCATTCCTAAAATTAAACCAAAACTACAAGGAGATAAAATAGAAACCCCATCGTATATTCACGAAAAAAATCTTAAACTCGACTATAATCATTATATTACAAATCAGATTATGAAACCTGTAATTCAAATATTTAGTTTGGTGTTGTTTGATTTGCCACGAATGGAAAAAAAAAGAAACATGAAATTGCGAATCCAATCCGAAATCGAAAGCGCAAGACAAACACTGTCTTATGATGCATTCAGACGTAAAGAAGAACAAATCAAAAACAAAGTTGTCGAGAAACTTCTTTTCCAAAAGTACATCGATATGAGTAAAACAGAAACTAAAGACATTTCGTCGTTCTTTTCATAG
>CERI01082067.1_pt1 | contig 17617 bp, 12 predicted proteins | sample 350261 | NCBI WGS metagenome assembly CERI01 (sample SAMEA2620979, study PRJEB7988) | marine metagenome | isolation source: saline water (ENVO:00002010), including
TTAAAATTATTGAGTGATGGCTATCTTACATACTCTTTACCCTTCAAGTCCCAATACCAAAATTATTAACGAAGTTGCTCAAGCATTAATTCATGGGGCTGTGGTGATTTATCCCACTGACACAGTTTATGCACTCGGGTGTTTGAGCAATCACCCCAAAGCACTAGATCGTTTAAGTAAAATCAAAGAAATTAAATTGGAGCAAGCACCTTTTAGTTTTTTATTTAATGATTTGAGCGAATTGTCAGAATATGTTCAGCAAATTGACTCTCCAACTTTTCGTTTATTAAAACGCACCTTGCCAGGTCCATACACCTTCATTATGCAGGGTTCTAAAAAACTCCCAAAACCCTTTGACAAACGAAAATCCATAGGAATTCGAATTTCAGACAATCCTATTTTAAAAGAGCTTCTTCCACTTTTACCAGCTCCGTTAATTACAACATCCCTCCATGATCGGGACGCAATAATAGACTACACTACAAATCCATCAGTGATTTTCGAGGAATGGTCCTCAGTTATTGACTTTATGATTGAAACAGGAACTGGAGGAAACCAACCCTCTACCGTAATCGATTTAACTCAGGGTGAACCCCACATTGTTAGGTATGGAAAGGGATCTGTAGATTTTTTGTAAAAAAAACGCCCTTAGCATTAAGGGCGTTTTCAATATTTAAAACCTGCAGTTTATTGTGCAGCTTCCATTCCTTTACTGATTAGATCATAGAATTGATCCAACTTTGGAAGAACTACAATACGAGTTCTTCTGTTTTTAGAACGGTTTGATGGAGAATCATTTTCTAAAAGAGGAACATAAGAACTTCTTCCTGCTGCAGTCATGCGTTGTGGTGGAACACCAAAGTCTTTCTGAAGTACACGAACAACAGATGTAGCTCTTTTTACACTTAAATCCCAGTTGTCAATAATACAATCGTTGCTGATTGGCACATTATCGGTATGACCTTCAACCATAAATTCAAGCTCAGGTTTGTCTAACACAACTTTTGCAACTTTTCCAAGTACTTCTTTTGCTCGCTTAGTTACAGTTGAACTTCCGCTTCTGAATAATAATTTATCAGAAATTGAAATGAATACAACTCCTTTTTCAACATTAACTTCAATGTCTTCATCACCAAGATTTCCAAGAACACCTTTGAGACTAGTAACCAAAGCAAGAGTTACAGAATCTTTTTTGGTAACAGCGTCTCTAAGACTGGTAATACGCGAATCTTTTTCTTTCAAACTTTCTAATGATTTTTCTAGATTTTCTGCTCCTTTTTGAGAAAGAGTAGTTAAGTTTCCTAGGTTGTCAATCAAATCAGAGTTGTTTTCTTTTAAAAAACGGATTTGCTCTTGTAGAGAAGTAACTGAAGCAAGTGCTGCAGCCTTTTCTTCATCACAAGTATTTAGTTTTACAGTAACGGAATTCAATTGGTCAACTGTAGTATCTTGTAATGCTTGAAGCTCAGTGAATTTTTTTTGAGACACACAAGAAGCCAAAAGAACCGTGATTAGCGGGGTGTAAAGAAATAGTTTTTTCATTTAAATTTATTTTAGTTTGAATTTTGGAAGGATAAAGTTAATCTAATTTAGGACTTTGGAAATTTTAAATCAGAATATTTACGTTTTTTTATGAGAAAAAATTGAAATACGACGCTATTTATCGAAAAATAGGGTCTGTCAGTAATTATTTTAGTCCTTTTTTGTAATATTTTAAAGATATTAAAGAAGACAAAAAAATGTGCTTTGATAATACTCATGCAATTTTTCAATTCACCTTTGAATAAAAAACGGATTCCAGCAATGCCATCCAAAAATAAACGGGTAATAAAGACAAATATTAATGAGGGTAGGGGCACATTTTTTAAAATCAAATACATGGAATTTCTGAAGTTGTAAAAAACTTTTTTGGGAGAACTTGGAAGGCTTCCACCACCAAGATGATAAACTTTTGATTTTCCAATGCTGTAGACCTCTTTTCCTTGATTGTAAACCCTCCAACAGAGATCAATTTCTTCTTGATGCATAAAAAAATCTTCATCAAACCCATTTGAAGATTTAAATGTTTTGTTTCGGATAAAAAAGCAAGCACCAGAAGCCCAAAATATGGCTTTATTTTTGTCGTATTGACCAAGATCTTTTTCTAGGAAATCGAAAATCCGACCCCTACAGAAAGGATACCCAAAGCGATCTACATATCCTCCAGCAGCTCCTGCATATTCAAATTTTGAAGGATCTTTCTCGTCAAGAATATGGGGTTGGGCTATTGCAGTATTGGGGTGTTTTTCAAAGAACTCAATTATGGGAAGCAACCAATTTTTAGAAACTCTAATATCGTTGTTGATCAGACACAAAATATCCTCATTAATCTCTTTTAAACCAATATTGTAACCTCCAGCATACCCTATGTTTTCATTGTTTTGGATAATCTTTATTTCAGGAAATTCCTTTTCCACAAAAAAGATTGAATCATCTTCTGAGGCATTGTCAATTAAATAGATCTTTGCTTCCGAACTGTATCGAACGAGATCGGATAAAAATCTTTGAAGAAGATTCTTGCCATTCCAATTTAAAACTACTACTGCAACACTCATTTTTGATATTTTGGAAGTTTCTGGATAAACCGATAGGCTTTATTTTTAAAGTCCATTTCACAAAAATAGTGTTCTTTTCCGTTGGTCAACATCAAAAAACGACTTTTCAAAGTCATATTGTAACGAGCAATTTGATCAAAAGTATCTTGAGATATTTTAACTGGGGGAGCCTTACATTCAACCAAAATCTCAACATTCCCATCGGAAGAATAAACAACGATATCGTAACGTTTTACTTGATTATTGATTTTAATTTGTTTTTCAACATTGATATAACTCTTGGGATATCCTAATTCTTTATTCAAAAAGTGAACACAATGTTGTCGAACCCACTCTTCAGGAGTCAATAATAGATTCTTTTTGCGGATCAAATCGAAAATAAACGTCTTATTTTCCCTACTTTTGAGGGTAAATGAATAGTTGGGAAAATTGAGTTGTTCCATACTACAAAAGTGAACATTTTTTAGCTTTGAAAGACATAAATAAAATATTGAGTTCCATAAAAAAAGGAAATTATGCTCCAATTTACTTTTTAATGGGAACAGAGCCTTTTTTTATTGATCAAGTTACAAATTTGCTTTTGACTCATGTAGTTGAGGAGCATGCTCGTGATTTTGATTCTACAATTTTTTATGGAAAAGATACGATCCCAGACCAAATTATAGAAACTGCCAAGCGTTTTCCAATGATGGGGTCTCATCAATTGGTTGTTGTTCGAGAGGCTCAATACCTAGATCGTTCAATGGATCAATTGCTTCCTTACCTTGAAAATCCTCAAGCTCAAACGGTGTTGGTATTATGTTACAAGCATAAAAAACTAGATAAACGTAAAAAATCGTACAAATTAATTGCAAAGTCTGGAGTAATTTTAGAAACAAAACCTTTGTATGAGGATCAAGTAGCGACATGGATAAAAGACCGTGGCTTGAAGTATGGTTTTAATTTCCATCCACATGCCATCCCTTTGCTACTTTCTTTTTTGGGAACTGATTTGGGTAAAATAGACAAGGAATTACAAAAACTTAACAATCAGGTTGCTTCAGGCCAAGAAATTACACCAACAATCATAGAAAGATACATTGGTTATAGCAAGGATTTCAATGGATTTGAACTACAGAATGCATTAGGTAAAAGAGATATTGAACACTCTTTTCGGATTGTTCGTTACATGGCTTATAATGCTAAAAAGTATCCAATAGCACTTACCATTACAATTTTGTTTAATTTTTTCCAGAAGCTTTTATTGTTACAAGGATTATCATCTCCTGCCAAAGCTCCCACAGTTCTTGGAGTTTCTCCTTATTTTATGAAAGATTATCAGGCAGCTGCCCGTTTTTATTCGATGAAGCAAATTGCCCAAATAATTGGTCATATCAAAGAAACAGATTTAAAAAGTAAAGGAGTAGGGGCGCAAAATATTTCTGCTGAGGAACTTTTGAAAGAATTAATTATTAAAATCGTTACGAGTTAGATTTTTGGGAACGCTGCTGGGTTAGATTCATGCATAATCCCATAAACTTTTTCAAAGATATCGTCTTCCGAGGGCTTAGAAAAATAGTCTCCATCACTGCCATAGGCTGGGCGATGAGCTTTTGCAGTTAGTGTTTGGGGGCTGCTGTCTAGTGAGGGGTAAATGTCTTGAACATCAATTAATTGCTGTAAAATGTATGCACTAGCTCCACCCGGTACATCTTCATCAATAATCAATAAACGATTTGTTTTTTTTACGCTTTTCAAGATGTCCTTATCTAAATCGAAAGGCAATAAAGTTTGAATATCTATTACTTCCGCTTCAATGTCGTATTGAATCAATTCTTTGGCTACTGCCTCAACCATTCTTAGAGTAGATCCGTAAGAAACCAATGTAATATCTGAACCTTCTTTCAGAACTTCTGCTTTTCCAAGAGGTATTCTGAATTCTCCAAGGTTAGAAGGTTTTTTTTCTTTTAATCTGTATCCATTCAATGATTCAACAACAATTGCTGGTTCATCTCCTTCAAGTAAGGTGTTGTACATGCCTGCAGCTTGAGTCATATTTCTGGGGACAGCAACGTTTACACCTCTCAACAAGCTTACTAAGCCTCCCATGGGTGATCCACTATGCCAAATACCTTCTAAACGATGCCCACGGGTACGAATGATCAACGGAACAGATTGTTTACCAACAGTTCTGTAATGATAAGTGGCTAAATCATCACTTAAGGTTTGTAAGCAATAGAGTACGTAATCTAAATATTGAATTTCTGCGATAGGACGTAAGCCTCTGAGTGCCATTCCAATCCCTTGTCCCATAATAGTCGTCTCTCTAATTCCAGTATCAGCAATTCGGACAGCTCCGTATTTGGATTGCATCCCTTCTAAACCTTGATTTACATCTCCAATAACCCCTACATCTTCTCCAAAAATTAGGAGCTTGTCGTTATTTTCAAGTAATGCATCAAAATTGTCCCGAATAATTATTCTACCATCTACAAATTCTGCCTCTTTAGAATATTCTACAGCTACTGGAGCAACTTTTTCTAAACGGTATTTAGATTCACTGTAAAGATGAGAGCTGAATTTTGGGTTGAGTCGCTTGGTTAGTTGCTCTTTCCAGGTTCTGATTTCATCTTTAATGGGATGATTGAATTGAGTTAAAATACGTAAAGCCTTACGAGAATTATGCAGCAAGTCTTTGTAAGTAGGTTCTTCAATTTGTTTGATCTGAGAAGAAATGATTTGAAAATTAGAATCTTTATTTGTAGCTAATATTGCTTTGTCAATAAGTGTTTGCAGTTCTTTCTTTTCTTTTATTATAGGTTTTTGATAAGCATTCCACGCATCAATTTTAGCTTGTCGCACTTCTTTATTACAACTTTCTTCAATGTTTTGGAGTTCTTCTTCGTTAGCAAAACCATTACTTAGAATCCAATTCCGTGTTTTAAGGTTGCAATCGAATTCTTTTTCCCAATTCAATCGATCTTTGGATTTGTATCGCTGGTGTGATCCTGAACTTGAGTGCCCAAGGGGCTGTGTTAACTCTTGAACATGAATTAAAACAGGCACATGTTCGTTTCTGGCTAGTTTTTCGGCATATTGATAGGTTTCTACTAAAGCAGTGTAATCCCAGCCTTTTACAGTTAAAATTTCAAAGCCTTTTTCTTCTTCATTTCTTTGTAATCCTTCCAATGCCTTTGAGATACTTCCTTTGGTAGTTTGTTGATCGTTGTGAACTGATATCCCATAGTCATCATCCCAAACGCTTATTACCATTGGAATTTGTAGCACCCCAGCAGCATTTATTGCTTCAAGAAAAATACCTTCACTGGTACTTGCATTTCCAATGGTACCCCATGCAATTTCATTTCCCTTGTCAGAAAAGCGATCACCTCCTTTTATGTCTAAAGCTCTGTAAACTTTTGAAGCTTGAGCTAGACCTACTAGTCTTGGAATTTGACCTGCAGTGGGTGAGATGTCGGAGCTGTGGTTTTTTTGATCCATTAGTTTTTTCCACGATCCATCGGGATTATGGCTTTCTGTAACAAAATGCCCCCCCATTTGACGTCCTCCCGACATGGGCTCAATTTCTTTATCTGGATGTGCGTACAATGCTACAAAGATTTCTTGAGGACTCAAAAAACCTTGTTCCATAAGAATGGTTTGATCCCGATAATAACCGGAACGGAAATCTCCTTTTTTAAAAAACTTACTTAGAATCAGTTGGGGAAGCTCTTTTCCATCTCCAAAAATCCCAAACTTTGCCTTTCCTGTCATAACCTCTCTTCTTCCTAGAATAGAGCAGGATCGGCTGACACACAACAATCTGTAATCAGAAAGGATTTCTGCTTTAAAATCTTTAAATGAAAGAGTTTCTTCGGTAAGGTTTTTGTGAGACATTTAAAAAAATTAGCAATGCAAATTTACAAAAATTTAGGGAGAATGACTTAATACTTTTATTCCATTACCAATTTATTAAAAAACAATATCCTAGAACCATTTTCGGGTAAAAAGTTGTTTAAGGTTATTGATGTCAACGGTCAACACAAACCTTACATTAGTCAAATAATTTTGATCGTTGAGCACAAAATTTTCTGAATTTTGAATTGGGAAATAAAACTCCAAATAATCAGGCACTAAATTCAATCTTAAACCAGTGTCATAGAAATATTTTGCCTTAATATTTTTGTTTTTTGCTATCCCAAAATCTGTGTAAGCTTCAATCCATTTCCAAAGACCAAAACCTAAGTTTGTAGCTAAAATAAAGTCATTTGCATTAGGGTTTGCAAATTTGGATTTAAATCCACCTTCTGACATAATAAACTGTTGACTGTAAATTCCAGAAGCATCAGTTCGCCCTAAATAATTGTAATTAAAAAGGTAGTCGGAGGGACGATTTAAACTATAATCAAAATAAGTGGTATTTTGGGTATTGTTCCACAAAAATTTTCCTCCAAAAAAACGAAACGAAAATGTTCTCCCGTCATGAAAAAGATGTCGAAAATCTAAATTCACACTGAATTTACCGAACAGAGCAGAAAATTCAAAACTACTCCCTGTACTGAATACTCGAATGGCTTCTTTATTGGAATACAAATATCGAAGGCTTCCAATATTGTAATTTGGAGTTAAAGCAGTATTGGCTCCAAATTCTCGATTTACATGAACGAGACTTAATGAAAAAAATTCTCTTTGGTTTAATCTCAAATCACTGGGACGTTTTGCTAAAGTAATCGAAGGAATAAGCGTTTGATATCTGAGATTTTCATCGTAATGAAAACTACTTCCAAAAAATTTTATTTGAGCTAAATAAAAAGGGGAGTCTTCATTGTAAACTCGATAAGTTAATTTGGTTGAGCCAACAATCTCATCAAGTTTTAGGCTGTAGTTGGGCGTAATTTCATAAATAAACGGTTTTCGCTCTAGGGATTTATTGGAAAGTCTAGTACCCAAAATTACTCCATCATATGCATTGAAATCAGTCCTAGGATTGAAGAAAATTTGGTTTCGTTTTACATCCTCAAAATCTTTTATGAATGTAAATTTCAAGGGTTTAAAAGAGGGTTTACTTACTCGTTTGTAATTGTTTAATTGATTGAATTCAGGTATTTTAACTCGGGGATTGATCGCAACATAATCGGATTGAAGGTTTTTTAACTTAATTTCCTGTGATTTCTTAGGGTCTTTGATATCGTGGAATTGAACTATTGAATCTTGTCTTATTTGTGCTATTGTAAATGGGATTAAGCCTTTTTGTTTTTGTTTGACCTGGAGAGTTAAAGAATCCGTGTTTATTTTTAATTTTTTAATTTTTAAATCAATAGAGTTTCTACTTTTCAAATAGTCTTCAAAAAACCATGGAATATTTAGTTCTTTTTCTAGAGATTGAATCAATTGATCTTGGGACTGAATAACTCCAATTTGACTTTTAATTGTACGATTAATTTTTTCTTTACCATAGAACCGATAAGCATAGCGGATTGCGTGGCCAACCTGACTGGGTGTTGTAACTCGTTCATTAAATTTTATTAATTTATCCTTTGAACTAAGGGCACTTTGCTGAATGTTATTTCTGATAATGTATTCAGTAGAATACAAATAGCCATGATTAAAAGGTGCACTACTTAAACTGTAATTTTTCACAAAAGGTCTAAGAAGTTTTTGTTCAGGGATTTTACCAAATAATTTTTGATTGGGATAGTAGCGGTCTACATATTCCATCATCATCATAGTATGAAGTCCACCTGTTAACCAGAAGGTTTCTCTGGGATTGAACAAGAACTGTTCGTTTAAATGATGATTCAAGTAAACACTCAAAGCTTTTATTTCAAATTTGAATTCATCAGAAAAAGGAGAAAAAATGGATGGGAGTAAGGAAAGGGTGTAAAAAGGCCTCTTTTTGTAATCATACTTAGAAATTTGCATTTTTTTTCGAGGATATTTCCCCAGATATTCACTGACAAAAGATTCAATTTGAATTAGGCTAGAAGTTGGATCCAACAAACCATCAAAAACTTCATTTAAGTCGGTTTCAATGATGAGGCCGTTTATGATAAATGATTTATGCTTTTGTTCACTGACATGAAATTGAATTTCCTTAGTTTTTAATGCCGATAAGAATACTGTTTTTCGATTTTCCTTTTTTAACTCTTTCCATTGAGTCAGGTTAGAATTCAAAAATAAGTTGGTAGGAATGCTCCATTTCATTGAAAAGTCTGAAAGCAATGTACTGGTTTCTTCTAGGTCTAAATTACTGTTCTTGATCCATTTTCCATCAATGTAAGGAGCAAGTTGAATAAAACAGTTTTTCAAAAAATATTCATTTTCTGAAATTCTACCATATCCCGTGTAACGAGCATCAGGGAGTTCTAAATTGTATTGAAGTATGATTTCGACACTTTCACCAATATCAAGATTTTTAATGAAACTAATCTTGATAATATCTAGTTGATCTTCAGTTCTTTCCCATTTTATATCTTTTCCGTTACTTGAAATTTTCAATCCAAATGTTTTCCCCCTTTTAGACTTAATTCCCAAATAAAATCTTCGATCGTATTCTTCCGCAAATCTTTGTGCTAGTGGTGACTTTGAGGAACTGTAAGAATGAGACCAATCGTTAAAAAAAAACTCATTTAAAGCTTCGGAGGTATTGTTTTTTAATTGGATTTTTTGAAAAATCTCTAATGTTTTTTCTTCTGTTTTTAGGTTTATTGAAAAATCATTTTTTACAACCAATCCTTGGCTTAAAACCAAAGTAGGTAGGCAAAGGATGAATAGTAAAGTAATCTTCCAATAAAAAGTCAAAAGCTTTAAAAATTTGGGTTAAAAATGCCTTTAGAATGAAATTTTTCTAGACAATTTATTACTTCCTCTTGGGTATCAACAACAGAAAATAAATCGAGATCTTCTTTACTAATCATCTGATTTTCAATTAAAACAGATTTTATCCATTCTACGAGTCCTTCCCAAAATTTTGTTCCAACAAGAATAATTGGGACACGTTTAATTTTCTTTGTTTGAATGAGTGTAATCGATTCGAACAACTCGTCTAATGTTCCAAGTCCTCCAGGTAATACAACAAAACCTTGAGTGTATTTTACAAACATTACCTTGCGAATAAAAAAATACTCAAAGGACAAGTTTTTATCCTTGTCAATGTATGGGTTTGAACTTTGTTCGAAAGGGAGTGCAATATTGAGGCCTACCGAAATTCCATTCACATCTTGAGCCCCTTTGTTTGACGCCTCCATGATTCCGGGACCTCCGCCAGTAATAATTCCATAACCTGATGTAGCAATTGCGTTAGCTACAGCTGTTGCTAGTTCATAAAAAGGATGATCGGGTTGGGTTCTAGCCGATCCAAAAATTGAAATACAGGGTCCAATACTGTCCATTTTTTCATAAGCATGAACAAATTCTCCCATTATTTTAAAAATAGACCAAGAGTCGTTTGTTTTGGTAGTATTCCAACTTTTGTTCTTTATTTTTTTCATTAAATCAACTTAATTTCTTTTGCTAAATAATGCGCTGTATGACTGTCAGTTACTTTGATGACCTTTTCTGGACTTCCTTCGGCTATAATCTGACCTCCGTTTTTACCGCCTTCATAACCAATGTCAATAATATGATCCACCTGCTTTATCACATCTAGATTATGTTCTATGATCACAACGGTATTGCCTTTGTTAACCAAGTGATTTAATACTTCTAAAAGTACTCTAATATCTTCAAAATGCAAACCTGTGGTAGGTTCATCTAAAATAAAGAGGGTATTTCCAGTATCTCGCTTTGATAATTCAGTTGCCAATTTAATTCTTTGAGCCTCTCCTCCTGATAATGTTGTTGATGACTGCCCAAGAGCAACGTAGCCTAAACCAACATCTTGTAATGTTTTTAATTTTTTGTAAATCTTAGGTATGGATTCAAAAAAAGTACAAGCCTGATCAATGGTCATATTCAATACATCCGATATTGATTTGCCTTTGAATCTTATTTCAAGGGTTTCTCTATTGAATCTTTTTCCTTGACAGGATTCACATTCGACCAATACATCGGGTAAAAAGTTCATTTCAATGACTTTCATACCCCCACCGATACAAGTTTCACATCTCCCTCCGCTGACATTAAAACTAAAACGACCGGGTTTGTATCCTCTGATTTGAGCCTCTGGGGTTAGCGTGAATAAAGAGCGTATTTCACTAAATACCCCTGTGTAAGTTGCTGGATTACTCCTTGGGGTTCGGCCAATTGGACTCTGATTTACATCAACAACTTTGTCTAAATATTCCAGCCCAGTAATACTTTTATGAGCTAGTGGTTTTTTAACTCCATTAAAAAAATATGCATTCAGGATTGGATACAAAGTCCCATTGATTAGAGAAGATTTTCCACTTCCCGAAACACCTGTAATACCCACCATCATACCTAGAGGAAGGGTTAGGGTAACATTTTTCAAATTATTTCCTGTACAATTTGACAGCACAAGAGATTTACCGTTACCAGACCTCCTATTTTTAGGGATTTCAATTTTTTTTAACCCAGTTAAATATTGAGAAGTGAGAGAGTTTTGATTTAAAATATCTTTTGGCTTGCCCTCGTAAATGATTTTGCCACCATTTTTTCCTGCAAAAGGTCCGATATCAATAACATGATCGGCTTTTACAATCATGTCTTTATCGTGTTCTACTACCAAAACAGAGTTTCCAATATCTCTGAGCGAGAAGAGAGACTCTATCAAACGCTCATTGTCACGCTGATGCAAGCCAATACTGGGCTCGTCCAAGATGTACAACACCCCAACAAGCTGTGATCCAATCTGGGTAGCCAATCGTATTCTTTGTGCCTCACCACCTGATAATGATTTAGAGGATCGATTAAGAGACAAATAATTCAAGCCTACATTCAGTAAGAATTGAAGCCTTGCTTTAATTTCTTTGACAATCTCCTCGCCAATAATCATTTCATTTTTCGATAAAAACTTTGGTAACTCATCGAACCAAGAATACAGTTCATCCAAATCCATTGATGCTAACTCTGCAATATTGAGCTCATTGATTTTAAAAAATCTTGTCTCTTTTCTCAAACGAGATCCTTTACAAGACATACATTCGTTTTGATCCATAAAGTCTTTTGCCCAGCGCTTTATGTTGGATGAATTTGCTTCCTCATATTGATTTTTTATGAAGTTTTCAATTCCCTCGTAATCGATTTTGTAATTTCGGGTAATTCCAAGAGTTTTTGATTCAACAGAAAAAGTCTCGACGCCACCTTTTAGAATTACTTCTAATGCAGCCGTAGGAATTTTATTTATGGGATCGGATAAATTAAAATCATATCGTTGAGCAATGACTTCCATCTGTTTGAAGCTCCAAGACTTTTTTTGAGCCCCAAGGGGTATGATACCACCAGCTTTGATGGAAAGAGAATCATCGGGAATGATTTTATTTCGATTGACGATTTGCTGAGTCCCCAATCCTTTGCAATCTGGACACATTCCTTTTGGGGAATTGAATGAGAAGGTGTTGGGTTCTGGTTTTGGATAAGCAATTCCCGAACTTGGACACATCAAATTTCTACTGAAATATCGAACTTTGCGGGTAGCTTCATCAAAAATTAACAGGGTATCGCCTCCTTGATACATTGCCGTAATTAGCGACTCTTGAAGTCTCTTGATACCCGAAATGCTTTCACTGATTCTGAGACGATCAATAACCAACTCGATGTCATGTGTTTTGTATCGATCTAATTTCATCCCGCTAGTAAGCTCGACAATAACTCCGTCAACTCTTACCTTAAGAAACCCCTGTCTAGAAAGGTTTTCAAAGAGGTCTCGATAATGCCCCTTTCTTGATTTAATAATTGGAGCTAAAATGATAACACTTAGCTCTGCGTAATCTTGTTGTATGAGCTCCATGATTTGATCATCAGTGTAGCTAACCATCTTTTCATGAGTTTGATGACTGTAGGCGGTTCCGATGCGAGCAAACATTAGCCTCAAAAAATCATAAACCTCAGTAATCGTTCCAACAGTAGAGCGAGGGCTTTTTGATGTTGTTTTTTGTTCAATAGCAATAACAGGGGAGAGTCCATCTATTTTATCTACTTCTGGACGTTCTAAATTCCCTAAAAATTGGCGAACATACGCAGAAAAAGTTTCCATGTAACGACGCTGTCCCTCGGCGTAAATAGTATCAAATGCAAGAGATGATTTTCCACTCCCAGAAAGCCCCGTAATTACAACCAGCTGATCTCTAGGAATACGAACATCAATATTTTTTAGATTGTGAACACGTGCCCCTTGAACGTCGATCACATTTGTATTTTTCATCATAGTAAAAATAAGGGTTAAAAATACAACTTTAGTCTGGACTAAATTTTCTGTTTATCAAAAAATAAAAAGAAATTTAATAGGCTACAGCTGTGTCGTCTCCTCGATAATCTGCACCTAAGGTTATTATCCCATCATCATCCACCAAAATGGCATCTACTTTTCCAATAATCTTAGATTTTTTTTCTTCAGAATTGTACCCAATATCATTTAGGCTTTGGAGAAGATTTGGATCAAATTTATTGGGTTCAAAAGTTATGCTGTCGGGTAACCATTGATGATGAAACCGAGAGGCATTTACAGACCGCTGAATGGGCAATTTATGTTCATAAACATTGAGAATTGTTTGGAACACAGAGGTGATGATGGTTGAGCCTCCTGGACTGCCCAAAATCAGGAACAAATTACCCTTTTTTTCAACAATCGTGGGAGTCATTGAACTCAACATCCGCTTTTTAGATTCAATCGCATTTGCGAGGTTACCAATTAATCCAAACATATTTGGTACTCCGGGTTTACTGCTAAAATCATCCATTTCATTGTTCATAAACACCCCCAGTTCATCAATAAAAACTTTTGAACCGTAAGCACCGTTGAGTGTGGTTGTAACAGAAACTGCATTTCCTTGATCATCAAGAATAGAAAAGTGAGTCGTTTCATCACTTTCAAAAAAGTAAGAATCTCCAGGTTTTATTTCTGATGATGGAGTTGCCCTGTTCCAATCAAAATTGCTCATTTTGTTGCTTATGTATACTGTATCCAATAAAATATTTAATGGAACTTCAACAAAATCAGGGTCGCCCAAAAATTCACTTCGATCAGCATATGATCTTCTTTCTGCCTCAACCATCAGTTGAATGCTTTTTTGTGTGTTATGACCCATTCCTTGAATGTCATAGGGCTCAATCATTTTCATCATTTGATTCAAACAAATTCCACCGCTCGAGGGTAGTCCCATTGAAATAACCTTTAAATCTTTGTAATAAAAAGTTAAAGGATCTCTCCATTTTGGTCTGTAATTTACCAAGTCTTTTTGAGTTAAAATACCTCCAGACTTTTGAACCCCAGAAACCATGGCTTCGGCAACCCAACCAGAATTAAAACCCTCAATTCCTTTGGTTGCTATTTCTCTTAGTACTTTTGCAAGTGCTGGATTTTTTAGGATATCGCCAGCTTTAAATTCATGTGCATAAAAAGTGTTGGGACCATTTACTTCAACAAATTGTTTTCTGTATTTTTTAAAGCTGCGTGCCTGTTTTTCGGTAACTGCATACCCGTTCTCTGCCAAATCAATAGCGGGTTGGATTAACTCACCAAGAGGCATAGTTCCTAGTTTTTTATGAATTTCAAGTGTTCCAGCTAAGGTCCCGGGAACACCAACAGCCAAACCACCTACAGTGCTTTTATCTGGAATAACATTTCCTGACTCATCCAAATACATGTCTTTGTGCGCATTTTCTGGAGCTTGTTCTCTGTAATCAAGTGTTCCAGTACTCCCGTCTGTATTTCGGTAAACAAAGAAACCTCCACCAGTAATATTTCCTGCAACGGGATAAACAACTGCTAAAGCAAAATTGGTAGCTACCATTGCATCGTATGCATTTCCACCTTTTTTTAGGATTTTAACACCTACCTCAGAGGCATAGGGCATGGCAGACACAACTCCTCCATTTATTTTGGATGAAGTTCTACAGCCAATAAAAATAAGGGTTAATATGAAGAAGCATAATTTCAAAAAGTTTTGGATATTTCTCATGTGTCGATTAGGTTAGAAAGATTCAATTTTTGAAGATACAAATATTTGTATGTCTTCAAAAAATAGAAGAAATCCATTTTTGAAAACATCGTAATCTTCTCTGAGGTTAGAGGTTGATTTTTTTAGGTTCGAATCAAACTTTGTCCGTTTTTCCATCTGTTCCAAAATGAGTTCTAGACCGCTTATTGTTTTGTATTGTAATAACCAATTTTGGGTTTTCATGTATGGGAATGCCCTTTTAATTTTATGGGGAAGTAAATCAAATTCTTTGTCGATCAGAGCATAAAATTCTATTGTAAAATCTTCTAGGTTTTGGGAATGGTATTGAGACCAAAGTGCGGCTAAAAAATGATCGTAATACATGTCAACAATTACTCTACTGTAATGTCCGTAATCTTTAAATAAAAGCTTGGTGTGCTCTCTAAAAATCGGATGCTTATCTGTAAAATCATCTATTGCACGATGCAACAAAATTCCTTTTCTAATTTTTTCTGGATAGTTATTAAATTGCTTTCCTGGAACCGAATCGGCAATAAAATTCCCAAATTTTAATTCCCAGTTGGCACCAGATAAATAGATGTGCGCTAAGTAATTCATTCCCTAAAACTAGTTTTCTTTTTTCAAATCAACCTTATTTAATTCAAAAACAAGATGAATTTTTTTAGAACTAGATTATCTTTGAAAAAAAAATACATGTCTCTAATCAAATCTATTTCTGGAATTCGAGGAACAATTGGCGGAAAACCCACCGATAATTTAACTCCACTTGATGTTGTTCGCTTTTCAGCAGCCTATGGAGGGTATGTAAAGTCACAAGCTAAATCTACAAAATGTTCGGTTGTAATTGGACGTGACGCCCGAATTTCTGGCAAAATGGTTCAAGCTTTGGTCTCAAATACTCTAGTTGGCTTGGGTATTGATGTTATTGATTTAGACCTAGCCACAACGCCTACTGTAGAGATGATGGTTCCAAAGTTAAAGGCACAAGGAGGAATTATTTTAACTGCAAGTCACAACCCTAAACAATGGAATGCACTCAAGTTATTGGATGCAAATGGTGAGTTTTTAAACGCTGAAGCTGGGGAGAAAATCCTTGCCATTGCTGATGAAGAAAATTTTGATTTTGCAGCGGTGGATGATTTGGGGACTATCAAACAAGACAATACAAGCTTGGATATTCACATTAAAGCCGTTTTAGACCACCCTTTGGTTGAGGTAGAGAAAATTAAAGAAACACAGCTTAAAGTTGTTGTAGATGGAGTTAATTCCATTGGAGGGATAGCAATTCCTGAGCTCCTCAGAGCTCTTGATGTAGAAGTTGTTGAACTTTTTTGTGAACCTAACGGGCAATTTCCTCATAACCCAGAACCTTTGAAAGAACATTTAGGAGCTCTCTCAGCAAAAGTAACTGAAACCAATGCTGATTTTGGGATTGTTGTAGATCCAGATGTAGATCGTTTGGCTTTTATGGATGAAAATGGAGAAATGTTTGGAGAGGAATACACCTTAGTAGCCTGTGCAGACTATGTGCTTTCTAAGAAAAAAGGAAACACCGTTTCTAATATTTCTTCAACAAGGGCTTTAAGAGACATTACTGAAAAGCAGGGCGGAAAATATTACAGCAGCGCTGTTGGTGAGGTTAATGTAGTTCAACAAATGAAAGCTTGTAATGCCATTATTGGAGGAGAAGGTAACGGAGGAATCATAGATCCATATTTGCATTATGGAAGAGATTCATTGATTGGAACTGCTTTTTTTCTTTCCTTAATCAGTGAATCTAAACTTTCGGTTTCTGATCTCAAAAAAACCTATCCAGAGTATTTTATGAGCAAAGGAAAAATTGAATTAGAGCCAGCAATGAATGTCGATAAGTTACTTGAGAAAGTTCAAGAAAAATATCAAGCACAAAAACCCAATACCATTGATGGAGTAAAAATTGATTTTGAAGATTCATGGGTTCATTTGAGAAAATCAAACACGGAACCAATTATCCGAGTGTACACCGAAGCTCCATCACAGGATCTGGCTGATAAATTGATGAATAGGTTCAAAGAAGAGCTGCTGTCTTTTACTTCTTAGTTTGGTTTTTTACCCATGTGCTTAAAACGATTGTGGGTCCAAAAATATTGAGTAGGATCTTTCCGAATTTGTGCTTCCAATCGTTCGGTAAAGATATCGGTAATTTCATTTTTCTTGGTTTCCGTTGGTTTTTCAGAAATCATATCGATGTTGATTTCATAATGACCTCTTTTTGTTCTGTTGATGTCAGCAAACACAACAGGTAAATCAAATTTCACAGCCATTTGTTCGGCACCATTAAACACAGGGACTTCGACACCCATAAAAGACCTCCAATAAGTTTTAGGTTTCGGTTGGGGAGATTGATCTGCAGCTAAACCGTAAATGTAAGTGATGTTATTTTTTTGGTTGAAATGAACATCACCCAAAACCTTGTATCGAGATCCTAGGTGGATCAGGTGTTTTTCTCTAGATTTTACAATCAATCGTTCATAGTATTTATTAGAAAGGGGAGTGTAAACTGCATATCCTTTTCCTTCGATATGATAACCAATAGAAAGCATTCCTTCCCAGCTTGAATAATGTCCACAAACCAAAACAACACCTCTGTTATTTCTGAGGTATTGATTGACTAATTCTGTGTTTTTGAATTTAAATCGTTTTAGCACCTGCTTTTTTGAAACCGTGAGAGCTTTGATCATTTCTACAAAAATGTCGCATAAATGTTTGTAAAAAGCTCGTTCAATATCTTGAAGTTCCTTTTTGCTTTTATCGGAAAAGCATAGATTTAAATTTTTACGAACCACTTTAGTTCGATAACCAAATACTTTGTAAAGAGTTACGTAAAGAAGATCAGATAAACCGTAGAGGACAAAATGAGGTAAGATAGAAAACCCAATCAAAATGGGATAGCTTATTAGGAAAACAATTAACTGCACAATTTTT
>CERI01024189.1_pt1 | contig 17616 bp, 15 predicted proteins | sample 350261 | NCBI WGS metagenome assembly CERI01 (sample SAMEA2620979, study PRJEB7988) | marine metagenome | isolation source: saline water (ENVO:00002010), including
ACCAAGTAATCATATCCCACATAAAAGTATTTTAAAGAAAAATAAGTATATTGAAGATTTTAAAAAACATGATCCAATGGTTAAATACTTAAAAAATGATACATCTAAATATAGAATTATTGATTTTGTAGGTGAACAAAATAGATGGGCAAATTATCATATTGAAAATATTAATGGATATCATCCAGCTAAGCTTAATAATTATAGCTTATTTATAAATAAGATTAACAAAAAAGGATACACTCTATGGCCTGAAGGTATCTTGAAATTATTAAATGTTAAGTACATTATTCTGCCATCAAAGGATTTTAACCATGCATCATTTACTAATTTAGGGCAAAAAACACTTTCTTATTTTGGTCAAAATCCTAATTACGATGGTAAAGAAGTTGGCCTGTTCCTTTACGAGTATAATAATTCATCTAAAAGAATATTTTTTACTAATAAAATATTAAGCGATAAAGATAAAAGTATGAATGATATTTTAGATTTTAGTTATAACCCTGAGGATTATGTTTACATAAATGATTTGAATTTAGATGAGATAAATTTTAATAAAGAAAATAGAAGCAGTAAACTATCTTATTGGTCTCCTGATTTAATTAAATTTGAAACAAATACTGATTCAGATCAGTTTTTAATTATAAGTGAAATTTTTTATAAAGATGGTTGGTCTCTTAAATGTAATGGCAATAAACATGATATATTTGAAGTTAATGATATTGTAAGGGGAGTAAAGATTCCTAAGGGTAAAAATTATTTTGAAATGGGTTTCTATCCTTCTGATTTTAAATTAGGGTTTCGAATAACAAAATTTATTCTAGTTTTAATTGTTTTAGCTTTCATATATTTATTACGCAAAAGGTATTATGGTAAGAAATCATAAAGATATAAATAAAATAAAGTTTGGGATTTTTTTTACAGTTATAATCTTAGCTTTTATATTTTTTTTAATTAACTCATTTATAATTAATCAATTAAGAGATGAGCTTAATAATCAAGTTAGAACAATTGCAAATATTTATCATGAGAAGTTAACAACTGAAAATGTTGATTCTCAATACTTGCTAGATACTTTACTTCCTTTGATTAATGAATTAAAAATTCCAATGATAATTTCAACTAAAAAAAATGATGGAACATATACCTATCAACATTTGAATTTAAAGTTTAATAATAATAACAATAATATTGAAGATACTGTATATAGAATGGATAAAAATAATAATCCATTAACGGTTATGGAAATTGATAAAATACCAATAATAAGAATTCATTATGGCGATTCAGTATTAATTAAAAATATTAGATGGATACCTTTTGTTGAATTTGGGTTTGCTTTCATAGTATTAGTTTTTATGTTCTTAGGTATTAATTTGATTTGGTCAAATGAGAAAAACTCTGTGTATATTGGAATGGCAAAAGAGACAGCTCACCAATTAGGAACTCCAATTTCGTCATTAATGGGATGGGTTGGATTACTTGAAGAAAATCCAAAGGATAAAGAAAAAATTTATAATTCAATGAAACACGATCTTAGAAAATTAGAAAATATATCTGATAGATTTAATAAAATTGGATCTATACCAAAGTTTTCACAGTTCAATCTAATCGAATCTATAACAGATGTAATTGAATATTACAAATCAAAATTACCTAAATCTAGTAAAACAGTTATAGACTTTGATTTCTCCGATCATAATTTAAATATCAATGGAGACAAGATATTATTATCTTGGGCTTTTGAAAATTTAATAAAAAATTCTATTGATTCGATTAAATCAGAAAATGGAAAAATATTAATAAGTATCAAAAAAGATAAGGACAGAGTTATAATTTTATTTATAGATAATGGTTTAGGTATAGCCAGAGATAATAAAAATCAAATTTTCAAACCAGGATTTAGTACAAAAAATAAAGGTTGGGGAATAGGTTTAAATTTAACTAGGAGGATAATTGAGTATATCCATAAAGGTAAAATCAAACTAAATAAATCAGACCAATATCAAACAATCTTTGAAATAAATTTAGATCTTTCTGTTTCTTAAAAAAGTTGGTATATCTAGATTTTCACCAAATTGTAACATATTATCTTTATTTTCAACAGTTTTTACTTCTTCTTCCGGTTGTTTTTCTTCTTCTTTAATATCAGATATACTTTCAACTTCATTATTAATTAAATTCTGTTTTGATTCTTCGATGGTTGTAGAATGCATTAAGTATTTATTTGTGATATTATCATCTTGATTATTATCATAGAATTCTGGTTGTTCATTATTGTTTAGTCCTGTTGCTATGACAGTTATTTTTATCTCATCACTTAATTTGTCATCAATTACACATCCAAGAATTACATTTGCATCTTCACCAGATTCTTGATAAATAATATTTGATGCTTCATCTAATTCTTTCATTTTCATATTTTTTGGTCCTGATACGTTTACCAAAAGTCCTTTTGCTCCTTTTATGCTAGCATTTTGTAATAATGGAGAATTTATTGCTTGTTGTGCTGCTAGTATTGCTTTTTCTTCACCTTTAGCGCTTCCACTACCCATTATAGCATCACCCATATTTTTCATAATTGTACTAACATCAGCAAAATCTAGATTTATTAAACCAGGCTTATTGATTAAATCTGATATTCCTTTTGTTGCTTCATTAAGTACAGTATCTGCAAGTTGGAATGATTGAGTAACTGTAGTATCATCAGAAGCAATTTCAAGTAGTGTCTCATTTGGAATAATAAGAAGGGTATCACAATTTTTTTTCATTTCCTTGATACCTTCAAGAGCTCTTTTCTTTCTTATAGGACCTTCAAAAGCAAAAGGTTTTGTAACAATACCTACTGTCAATGCTCCTAATTCTTTAGATAGTTTAGCAATTTCAGGTGCTGCACCAGTACCGGTTCCACCACCCATTCCAGCAGTTATAAAAATCATATCTGCCTGTCCAAGCTCTTTTAATATCACTTCTTTATTTTCTTTTACAGCTTCTTTTCCTATTTCAGAATTTGCTCCTGCTCCAAGTCCTTTTGTTAATTCTTTACCAATTTGGAGTTTTTTTTGTGAATTATTATTCTCCAAATCTTGTGCATCAGTATTAATTGCTATAAATTCTACGGAATTCATACCATCATTAATCATTCTATTAAGTGCGTTTCCACCGCCACCTCCAACTCCTACTACAACTATTTTTGCTTTTTGTTCTGATAGATTTGCTGGTTCAAATAACATTTTATCTCCTTTTTTTAATTTATTTTTTTAAATACATTTTTTATTTTATTAATAAATGTATTTATTGATGAATTTTTAATACTTAATTCAAATTGTTCGTTTAAATTATTCTTATTTTCTATAACATATTTAATTATTCCTATTCCCGTAGCATATCTTGGATTATTTATTATATCTGCTTTTCCATTTATTGTATCAGGAATACCTATTTTTACTGGCATATTAAAAATTTCTTGTGCTATATCAGTTATCCCATTAAGTGAGGCTCCACCTCCAGTAAGTATTATTCCAAATGTAAAATCTCCATCATAATCACTTCTTTTTACTTCATTTTTTGCTAGATTAAATATTTCATTTACCCTTGGTTGTATAATAGATGATAGATATTTTTCAGATATTTCTTTATCTTCTCTTCCATTTGTGCCTAATATTTTGATTATTTTTTGATCATCAGCTAGAGATTCTTTTGCTATTCCATTTTTACATTTTATAATTTCAGCATTTTCTAAAGATGTATTTAATCCATAAGCTATATCCTTTGTTAAGTTTTCACCTCCAAGTGGAATAGCTCCTGTATGAATAATAGAATTATTATTGAAAATTATTATATCGCTTGTACCTCCTCCGATATCTATTAATATAGACCCTAACTTTTTTTCATTGATATCTAAAACAGATGCTGATGATGCTAAAGGTTCAAGTATAAATCCATCAATATCTAATCCACATTCTTCTATACATGTTTTTAAATCACTTTCTATATTTCTTGCAATAGTTACTAAATGAACATTTGCCTCTAATCTATTCCCAGATAACCCTAATGGGTTTTTAATGCCTTGTCTTTCATCAACTTTAAATTCTCTGGATAAGGTATGAAGTATTTTCCTTTCAGGTGATAAGTTGATTGCTCTAGAATGTTCTAAAACCTTATCTATATGTTTCTGTGTTATTCTTTCACCAGCAGGATTTCTATAATCTCCATTTATTATTGATATATTTCCTGTACAATTAATTCCTTTTATATGTTCACCTGTTAAACCTACAAAGGCAGAATCTATTTCAATTTTTGCTTGTTTTTCAGCTTGCTTAACAGCTTTACCAATTGATATTATTGTTTCGCTTATATCAACAACTATACCTCTTTCTAAACCAAATGAGTTACTTTGACCAAATCCAATAATATTTATTGCACCATCTTTTTTTTCAGCGATTATTACAACTATCTTTGTTGTTCCTATATCTATTCCTGATATTATTGTATTTTCGTTCATGTTATCATATACTCTTTTCTTTAACTACTATTTGATTGGGTATTATTAAATTCACATATTCATATGTATCGATTGGTTTATTAGTATTCTGTTGCAAAAAATTGATAAGTTTTGTTGTGCAATAGTTAATGTGGTTTATATCGAGTTTAATTATTGTTCTATTATTTGTTGTATAATGAATTTCATTATTATTAATTCTAACTTCAGATATTGAACTGTATAATGATTTAGAATTACTAAGAATATCAATTAAAGAATTTGTTATATACTTTATTTTATTTTGATCTTTAAAATCAGACACTATGATTGGTACTTTATAATAGTTTAATGCTTTTAAGTCTGCTTCAATCTTATTTAGTTTGTAATCATATAAATAATATTTAGATTCTTCCTCAAATAATACAATAGGAGTAATTTCATTAATATTAACGAATATATTTGAAGGGAACGTTGTAAATATTTTAGAGGATTGAATATAGTCATTTTTATTAATTGATTCTTTTATTTTTGATATATTTACGTTTAAAATATTTTTATTTTTCAATTCTTCTTTAATAATATTTTCTATTTCAACACTGTTTACAAAGTGATTATTATTAATAGTAATATATTTAATGTTAAATGATTTGTCGTTGATACTATATATCATTAACAAAAAAATAATTGATAAAGATGAAATGATAAAAATTATGTTAATAGCTTTTTCAATGTTAATTTTTTTCATATTTATCCTTTAATACTTTAATAACATCATAAATAATAGAATTGATTTTACCTGCGCCCATAACTAAAATAATATCATTTTTGTTCAGTTCATTTTTTAAATAATCAGCAATTTTATTTTTATTTTCAATTAGAATATGATTTTTGTGTCCTAATGAATTGAGTTCATTAATAATGATTTTACTAGTTATATTTTCTATCGGTTTTTCTCTTGAACCAAAAATATCTGTAATTATTATTTTATCTGATAATTGAAGTGCTTCTGCTGTTTCTTTTTTAAATTCTACAGTTCTTGAATATAGGTGCGGTTCATAAATGCTAATTAATCTATTATTCCAACCAGATTTGATAGCATCTATTGTATATTTAATCTCAACAGGGTGGTGGGCATAATCATCAATAATCATTATATTATTTTTTGTATTTTCATACCTTATTTCAAATCTTCTTTTAACACCTGAGTATTTTTTCAATGATTTTTTAATATTATTTATTGAAATATTCATATCTAGTGATAAAGTAGTTGCTGCAAGAGCATTGTATACATTGTGAAGTCCTGGACATTCAATTTCTAAATTAAAATCATCATAAATTTTTGAAACAATTCTAAATGAGGATTTGTTTTTGTAAAATTTTATATCTTTAGCCATAATGTCAGAATCATTGTTTATACCAAAGGTCATTGATGGTTTATTAATTTTTTTTGATATATCTATTAAATATTTTGAATCATTATTAATTACCACCTTACCATAAAATGGAACGGAATTTGCATATTCGCAAAATGTATTTTTTAAATTATTTAAATTTTTATATGTATCTAAATGTTCTTTATCTAGATTATTTAAAATAGCATAAGTAGGTTTTAAAGATAAAAAACTTTTATCAAACTCATCTGCCTCTACAACGATAAAATCTCCATTGCCTGATATGTTATTACTGTTGAATTTATTAACGATACCTCCAATAATTAATGTTGGATCTAATTTTGATTCATATAATATAGATCCAAGCATAGATGATGTCGTTGTTTTTCCATGTGTGCCCGCAACTCCTATGCTTGTATCTTTTATCTTAATTAGTTCCCCAAGCATTTGTGAACGTTTCATTAATGGTATATGAAGTTCTTTACTAGAGATAATTTCAGTATTATTTTTTTTTACAGCAGATGAATAAACAACTAAATCTTGGTTTTTTATATTAGAACTATCATGCTTATTAAAGACTTTTATTCCAATTTTTGATAAATATTTTGTTCTTTCTGAAATTGAAATATCTGAACCTGTTATTTTAAAACCATGATTGTATAAAAACTCTGCCATACCACTCATTCCAATGCCACCGATACCAATAAAATGTATTTTCTTTGATTTGTTAAATAGATTCATTTTACACCTTCTAAAATCTTATCAACTATTAGTTTTGTTGAATTTTTACTTGAAAACTGATATATATTTTTTTCTAATTTTTCAATATTTTTTTTATCACTCAATAATTGTGAGATTTTTTTTTCTAAAATACCTTTAACTAAATTTTTTTGCTTCAAAGATATACACGCTTTTTTTTCTTCTAAATACATACTGTTGATTTCTTGATGATTATCTGCAGCAGAGGGAAGAGGTATAAATATTGTTGCTTTTTTCATAAACGAAAGTTCACTAATTGATATTGCTCCTGATCTTGATATAACAATATCCGCTGAAGAATATGCCGTTGACATATCGTTTATGAAAGGTGTGATTTTAATTGATCTGTGTTTAATTTTTCTAATTTTTTTTATATCATTAAATCCACACTGCCAGTAAATTTGAAGTTTGTTATTTGTAAAAAAATTAATTTTATCATAAATATAATTATTTATTGCTCTTGCTCCCTGGCTTCCTCCTAATATAAGTATTAGTTTTTTAGTAGTATCAAAGCCAAGCTTTTCTTTGCATTTAGATTTATTATAATTTTTTAAATTAGTCATAATAGGATTACCCGTATATAAAGATTTTCCTTTAAGCATTTTCCCTGTTTCTTTAAATCCTAAAAAAATATTTTTTGTTTTATTATTTAATTTTCTTGTAATTAGACCTGGTATTGAATTTTGTTCTTGAATCATAATTGGAATTTTAAATAATATACCAGCTAATAAAGGTAATCCAGAAGCATACCCGCCTGTACCAATTATTGCCTTAGGTTTATATTTCATAATCAAAAAAATTGAATGTATGTAAGATATTATGAATCTTAATGGTAATAAAAAATTTGTAAATATACTTCTTGCAGATAGATGCCTTTGAATACCTTTTATATTTAATAAGTAATATTTTAAACTATTTTCTTTGAAATATTTTTTTTCAATCCCATGCTTTGATCCTATATAAATTATTGAACAATTATTATTAGCTAATTCAGTACCAATAGCAATTGCAGGGAATAAGTGACCTCCAGTTCCACCCCCTGATATAAATATAGTTTTACTCATATGGAACAGCCTTATACTTATAAAGATTTGTATATTTAGAAATATTTAGAAGTATACCTAAAGAAAATAAATTGAATAATGTATGAGATCCGCCGTAACTAAAAAAAGGAATAGCTAAACCAGTTGTTGGAATAATTCCAACAACATAACAAACATTAATTAAAAAATAAATTAATATATTTAGTGTTATTCCAAGACTTAGCATAGAGCTAAATATATCAGGTGAAAATTTACAGATTTTTATTCCGAATGAATATAAAGATAGAAATAAAACAAACATAAACAGTATACCTATAAACCCAAATTCTTCTCCAATTATGGGTAATATAAAATCAGTATGAACTTCAGGTAGGAAACCTTCTTTTATAATACTTTTATCAAATCCTACTCCTTTAAATCCTCCGTTACCTAATGCATTTATAGCATTTTCTGCTTGTTGATTTGATTCTCCATTCCACCAAGTAAAGAAACGCTTTCTTTGAAAGTCTTTTAATAATGTTATTGCTAATACCAAACCTGATATTACTGGATAAAATAAATATTTTAAACTAATTCCAGCTGTAATAAGTATTAATGAAATAAGAATTAAGATTGTAAATGTCGAGCTTAAATCTGGTTGGCATAAAATTAATAATAAAGTTATCGATAGATAGGGTAAATATTTAGTTAGTAAAATCTTAATATTGTTAATTTTATTTTTATTATTTTCTATAAACTGTGCTGTGAAAATAATCAAACATAACTTTGCAAAATCTGAAGTAGTTATGATATTTTTTCCATTAACTATTAAAAATCTATTTGTTGAACTTCCTTCATTAAAAAAATATGCACATAACATTATTATCCATGAAAATAATAATAGTTTAGTAGCATTTTTTTTGAAAAATTTAAAATTTATTTTATAGGCAATCATAAAAGCTAAGAAACCAATAAATAGTCTTATAATATGTCTTTTTATATAGAATGCAGAATCACCGAACTTATTAAATGCTATTGTGCTACTAGCACTAAAAAGCATAAGAGAACCAATAGCAACCATGGCAATAATTACATATATAATTGGTTTTTCGTATATAAATTGTTTTCTTTTCATTTAAGCATAGTATTCATTGATTATTCTTTTAAATTCATTTCCTCTATCTTCAAAATTTTTAAATTTATCAAAACTTTTAAATCCTGGTGAAAAAATTATTGATTTTCTATTTGAAGAAAATTCAATAGATTTTAAAATAGCTTTTTTAAAATCATTCATATAGATAGATTTTTTATTGACTTTTAATAAATTATTTACATCTTCACCCACATCTCCGAAGCAAATAATTTTAGAAATGTTATCCGATTTAGTGATTTCTAATATCTTTTTTTGATTTATTTTATCTTCAGAGTAGCCTCCAATTAAAAGTATAATTTCATTACTAAAACTATTAACAGCAGATTTCATTGAATCTAGATTTGTACCCTTTGAATCATTTATAATTATGAATTTATTTTTTTTGTAAACAGTTTCCATTCTATGCTTTAAAGGTTTGAAGTTTTTTATTGATTTAACTATATTTTTTATTTCAATATTGAATAATGTTGAAATTTCTATACAAGCTAAAATATTAGATAAATTATGTTTTCCTATTAAAGCTGTTTGATTTTGATCAATGATTTTTTTATTTGTTTTTGAACAATATATGGTGTCTTTATTAATATAGAATTTGTTTTTATTCTTTATAGAAAAAGGTACAGAGTTAAACTTTTTTTTGAATATGCTATTTAAATTTTTATCATCTTGATTATAGACAATGAATGAATCTAGATTATGATTCTTAATTATTTTTAATTTTTGATTTTTATAATTATTAAAGTTCCCATGTCTATCAATATGATCTTCAGTTATATTTAAAATACATGAAATATAAGGTTTGAATGATAAAATATTTTCTAGTTGAAAACTACTAACTTCAAGAATGTGAATTGATTTATTAAATTTATTTTTTAATTCCTTATGAACATTGTTTGAGAATGAAATACCAATATTACCTCCAAGAAAAACATTTTTATATTTATCTTTGAATATATGATAAAGCATTTTCACAACAGTTGATTTCCCATTAGACCCTGTTACAGCAACTACAGGAGATTTAGTAAACCATGATGCAAATTCAATCTCACTAATTATAGGCACATTTGATTTTTTCAATTTATCAACTGTATTATTATTATTTGGATTAATCCCAGGACTTATAATAACTAAATCAGAGTCGATACATTTCTCCGTATGGGAATACTCTACATCAATTTTTTTATTTATTTGTAAGCTGTTTTTAAATTTTTTATTATTACTTATAAGTACTTTTGCATCTTTATAAAGTGCAAGATTAGATGCCCCAATACCACTTATACCTGCTCCAAGTATTGTGATTTTTTTATTTTTAATTATATTATTCTTGAAAATCATTGAATTTTAAATGTTGTTAATGATAAAAGTGCAAGTATAATACCAATAATCCAAAATCTTACAACTACATGATTTTCGTTCCATCCTGATAATTCAAAGTGGTGGTGAAGAGGTGCCATTTTAAAAAAGCGCACACCCTTTCCAAACTTCTTTTTAGTGATTTTAAAATATATTACTTGTATTATGACTGATAAAGATTCAATTACAAATACTCCACCAATAATTATTAATAATATTTCTTTTTTCAATAATACTGCTAGTGTTCCAATTGCTGCGCCTAATGATAAAGAACCTACATCACCCATAAATACTTTTGCAGGATATGCATTAAACCATAAAAAACCAATACATGCACCAATTACTGATAAACAAAAAATAAATAATTCTCCACTATTAGGTATAAATATAATATTTAGATAATTACTATAATCTAATCTTCCACTAGCATAAGCAATGGCACCTAAAACTAATACTGATATAGCGACAAGTCCTGTCGCTAAACCATCTAAACCATCTGTTAAATTAACAGCATTTGAAGTTGCTGTTATGATTAAAATAACAAGGGGTAAATAAAGGTATTTAATATCTAAAAAACCATTTGCAATAAAAGGTATGGAAATACTAGATGAACTAATATTAGCTATAATATTATTACTATTTATAATATTATATGAAATTGGAGAGTTATCATTAAGTATTAAATAAGATACTAATATACCCAAAAATATCTGTCCAATTAGTTTATACCTAGCTATTAATCCTTTGGTATAACTTTTTTTTATCTTCAAGTAGTCATCAATAAATCCAACTATTCCCATTATGGTAGTTGATATTAAAATTGTTACTATAAAATTATTGCTGAGATCAGCCCAGAGAATCGTGGGAAGGATAATTGATAAAAGTATAATTATCCCTCCCATCGATGGTGTACCTTCTTTACGAAGGTGAGAATCAGGCCCGTTTTTTCGGATTTTTTCACCAAAATGATGAAAGTTAAGTGTGCGGATTATTATTGGCCCGATGAGGAAACTTATGATTAGTGCAGTTATAGCTGCACCTGTAGCTCTAAAAGATATATATTGAACAATATTTAAACTTTTATGTAATAATAAGTAAATCATTAATTCTTAATAAATAAATTTTCTAATTTCATACTTCTTGATCCTTTTAAATAAATCAAATCATTTTTACATACCAAATTATTTAACTCATTCTTTAACTTATTTTTATTATAATAATGTTTTGAATATTTTTGCTTATAAATATTTTTATGGATATCTTTGCTAAGATTTCCATAGGTTAAAATGATATCAATATTTGATTCATTAAATGTATCTGCTAATTTATTATGTTCATTTGCCTCTATATCTCCTAATTCTAGCATGTCACCTAAGATAAATATTTTTTTCCCATTAATATTTATATTTGAAAATCTATCAATTGCAAATTTTACTGAATTTGGGTTTGCATTATACGAATCATCAATCAGTGTGAATTTGTTGAATTTCATATAATTACCTCTACCAGTTGATGGAGAAAATGATTTTAAAGAATTTTCAAATTCTTGATTACTTATTCCCAAATAATTACTTATTATATAAGTTGAAAGAATAATATCTTTTAAATATGCAATATTTTCAGGTATAGATATTTTTTTATTATTTATTAATAAATAATTTTTCAGAAGTTTTGCATTTTTTCTAAAACCAAAAGATATGATTCTTCTATTTTCAATAGAATCTTTTATTTCCAATTGATCAGAATTTATAAAAATTGTACCATTAGATTTGGTTGATATATATAATGCATATTTAGTATCAAATAATTCTTTAAATGATTTATAATTTTTGATGTGAGCATTAGAAATATTCGTTATCAAGCTATAATCTGGACTTATGATTTTGCATAAGAGCTTTATTTCATTAGGTTTGCTAGCTCCGTATTCAAGAATACTATAATCATCATTTATTCTTGATGATAAAAAAGAAATTGGAAAGCCTATTAAACTATTATAGTTTCCAATTGTTTTATTGCAATTAAATTTATTATCTAATAAATGATATAAAAGATTTTTAGCTGTTGTTTTTCCATTTGATCCAGTTATTCCAATAATTTTTGATTTTGAAAGTTCTCTCCATTTTCTAACTAATTTATAAATTTCACTTTTAATTGATTTAGTTTTTATAATATTTTTATCATTTGTATTTACTTCGCTAAAACTTGCTATCGCTCCATTCTCAAGAGAATCATTAATAAACTTATGTCCATCGTAATTTTCACCCTTTATAGGAAAAAAAATATCATTTTTCATAACTTTTCTTGAATCAATAGATATTCCATTAATTGTAGATATCTTATGATTAATGTATATACTATTGAACATTTTTATAAAATTTTTTTTGTCTTTAATTTCTATTCTCATTAATATAATCTTTTACTATTTTTATGTCAGAATGATTTAATCTTTTATTTTTTATTATTTGATATTTCTCTATTCCTTTACCTAGAATTAAAATAATAGAATTTCTATGTTCTAAGGCTGAAATTATAGCTTTTTCCCTATTCTTAATAATTTCATATTTTGTATTTGATATTCCAGAGCAAATGTTATTAATAATATCATCCTCATCTTCATAACGAGGGTTGTCATTTGTTATATAAATATTATCTGAAAATCTACTAGCAATTTCACCCATTAATTTTCGCTTGCTTTTATCTCTATTTCCACCACACCCAAAAACAGTAATTATCTTTTTATCTTTATCTTTTAGTTCAAAAATATTTTTAAATATATTAAGGTATGCATCTGGTGTATGAGCATAATCAATAATAACAGTATTATCTTTAAAGTTATATTTTTCTAACCTCCCTGGAACATTATTGAAATTTTCTATTGACTTAGCAATTTCATTTATACTTATGCCAAGCTCTAAGGCACATAATATTGAAGCGCTTAGATTATATAAATTAAATTTACCTATTAAGGGTGTTTTTATTTTTATTTGACTATCTTTATATCTCATTACTGCTTTAGAATAATCAATATCAAGTGTATACTTTTCAATACTTAAATCAGCATTTTTATCAAATCCATATGTCAAATAATTACATTCAATTTTATTTATTATTTTCTGCGCATATGGATCGTCATAGTTTAGTATTGCCAGTGAGCTTTTATTTAAACTTGTAAATAATTTTAATTTTGCATTAAAATAATTATTGATTGATTTATGAAAATCTAAATGGTCATGTCCTATATTAGTAAATATAGCAATATTTACTTCAACATCATTTGTTCTAAAAAGCTCTATAGCATGAGAAGATATTTCCATTGGTACGTATTCTATACCACCTTTTTTTATTATATCAAGTATTTGTTGTAATTCTATTGATTCAGGTGTAGTAAAACCTGTTGATACCATACCAGATGGAGTATTAAAGCCTAATGTTCCAAGTGAACTACTAGTTCTATTATTTGATTTAATTATATCATCAATTATTTGAGTTGTTGTAGTTTTACCATTGGTACCTGTAATTCCAATTATATTGAGATCTTTTGAAGGATTGTTATAATAGTTAGCGGCTACCTTTGACATTGTTTTTCTTGGGTTATCTACTTGTAATATGGGAACTAGATTTGTTATTGGTGCTCTACCATTTGCAATGATTGCGCTAGCACCTTTTTCAATTGCCTCAAGAATATAATCATGTCCATCTTTATTTTCTCCACTAATTGCAATAAATAAGCTACCGTTTTTTACTTTCCTTGAGTCATATGTTATATTTATAATTTCTCTATCATCTGGATAGCCTCTAAAATCAATATTTTTCAGTAATTTATTTAATTTCATTATATAGATAGCTTTATTTTACAAATTTGGTCTTTTTTTGTTCTTATACCTGGCTTCAAAGATTGCCAAACAACTTTTCCTTTAAGTGTATTTGGGTTAAGCATAATTCCATTTTTGCTTGCCAATGAAATTGCTTCTTTAAATGTTTTACCTTTTAGATTTGGCATAATATCTTTTGTTGTGACTTTATCATATGATATATGTTTTATTGAATTTTGTTTTTTTTTCATAGTATCATTTTTTGCAATCATAGTTGGTGTTATATTTAAAAATGATTCATCATTAATTATAATACGATTTATAATTTTTTTAGCTGTTGGAACTGCACTTTCATTAGACCAGTGTTTACCATATTCTGGAGAATCAATAGATATAATCATTATATATTTAGGTTCATCAATTGGAAATACAGTAGCAAAAGAAGAAATGAATTCATTTTTAGAATATTCCCCATTTGTAAATTTTTGAGCGGTTCCTGTTTTTCCTCCAATTTGATAACCGTTCAAATTTAAATTCTTTGCTGTTCCTTTCATTACTACTTCATTAAGGTTTTCTAAAATTTTATATGAAATTTCTTTGCTAACTACTTTACGAATAGGTTCGATATTTCTATTATAAATAATGCTATCTTCTATTGATATATTTTTAATTATGTGCGGTTTAAGTAGATATCCACCATTAGCTATTGATGAGTAGGCAAGTGCAAGCTGAATATTAGTAACTCCAATTTCTTGTCCTATAGAAATATATGTTTTAGAACATTTTGACCAGTTTTTTATATTTCTTAATATGCCTTTTGATTCACTTTTAAGTGGTATTCCAGTAATTGAACCAAAGCCTAAATTTTTGCATATTCTATAAATATTTTCATTTTCTATTTCTTGAGTTATTTTTGATATTCCTATATTACTGGAATGAATAAATATTTCATTGATTGTAAGAGAATCATGCTTTTCATGATCATTTAATTTTTTACCATTTTTTAAATAGTATTCTCCGTTTTCACAATAATACTTTTTATCTAAAGATAACTCTTTTTGGTAAGCAGCTATTATAGGTATTATTTTAAATGTTGATCCAGGTTCATATGAATCTGTTATTGATCTGTTTTTGAAATCTTCAAAGCTGTAATCGCTATAATTATTGGGATTATAATCAGGAATTGAAGCAATTGATATAATATCTCCTGTAAAAGGATCCATTATAATACCGTTTGCAGATTTAGCTTTTGTATCAATGTAAGCTTTTTTAAGCTCATCTTGTAGAATCTGCTGAATATCAATATCAATTGTTAGTTGAACTTGACTTCCATTTAAATTAGCTGTTTTATTCTGACTGAAGAATTGACCTTTAACACCTTTTTTAAGTTTAATTTTCAAAGTATCTCCAGATAATAAAGTATTTAAACTTTCTTCAATACCGCTTTGTCCTAAGCCATCCTCGTTAACAAATCCTAAAGTTTGAGAGGCTAAGTTATTATATGGATAAAACCGTTTGTTTTTTTTTGTGTATTGTAGTCCTTTAATTTTATTTTTTCTTTTAATAATATTATTGCAATCAGTATAGAGAATGTTTTTTTCAAGGACTACATAGTTAGATTTTTTGTCTAAAATTTTTCTGTAGATGCTATCGGGTTTATTAAAATTATCTGAAAATAAATTAATTATTGCTTCTTTATCAAATAATTTTTTTGTGTTTATCCAAAATGTATATTTTGAGATAGTTTGTGATAATACTTTATTGTTTTTATCTGATATTTCACCACGTAAACCATATCTATTTATAGTTTTGAAACCTTTATTGGACACAATTTTTTTAAATGAATCTTTTTGAATAATTTGAATATTAAATATCTTTAAGATTAGAATTAAACTAAGAAAGTAAATTCCAATTGATAAGCAATTAATGTTTCTTGAATATAATTGGAAAAATTTTCTCATTCTGAAATTGATATCAATAGTGTCTCAGGTGTTACTGAGACCATTCTCTTTTTGAGTGTTTTTTGGATATATTCGTAGCTTGTAAAGTAATTTCTAGAGCTTTGAAGAGATTTGACTTCATCAGAGTGAGCAAAAAAAGATGAATTTAGTTTTCTTATATCTAACTGAGTTTCATTAATTTCATTTTTAATGCCAACTGATAGCAAAAAAATTGAACATGATATGATTATAAAAAAAGTATAAAATATAAAATCAATCATTCCATAGTTTTCATTTTTTATCATAAAATTCTTTCTGCAACTCTTAGTTTAGCGCTTCTTGCTCTGTTATTACTTGTATCTTTATTTAAAATTGGTTTTTTTGTGATTAATTTAAATTTCTTATCAAAATTCTGATACTCTACATCATATGTGTTGTTTTTGTAAATTGTTAAACTTTTAAAAAAATGTTTTATAATTCTATCTTCAATTGAATGAAATGATATTATTGCAATTCTTCCTCCTGTTTTTAAATAATCGAGTGTAGATATAAGTGTTTTTTTGATAATTTCTATTTCATTATTGACAACCATTCTAATCGCCTGGAATATTTGCGATAAAACTTTGTAGCTATCACTTTTTATAATTTCATTTATTGCATTTCTTAAATCAAATGTAGTTTCAATTTTTTTTAATTTTCTGTATTCTACAATTTTCTCTGCTAAATATTTAGGGCTCTTTAAATTTGTGTATTCCTTAAGAGCAAAAGTTAAATTTTTTAAGTTAATACTATTTATTATATCTTTAGCAGAAGGTTGGTTATTATCTTTATTATTAAATCTCATATCTAAATGTGCATTTTTCCTATAAGAAAAACCCCTTTGCCCTGAATCAACTTGATGAGAGGAGATACCAAGATCAAAAAGAAAGCCATCAACTTTTTCGATACCCATTTTCTCTAATATTTGAGGAAATGCACTATATGAATTATTGTGCAGAGAAAAATTATCATGTTTTACTAGCTTTTTTTTTGTTTTTTCAAGAGCATAGGGGTCTAAATCTATACCAATAAGTTTACCATCAGAATCTAATCGCTCTAAAATATTTTCAGAATGCCCACCAAAACCAATAGTACAATCCATGTATATCCCCTTTGACTTTATATCAAGTAAATTGATTACCTCATCCTTCATTATGGGGATGTGATAATTCATGTGATAACTTTAAAAATTGATTTTATCTGCAAGATCTTCAAAATCTTCATTTGATAAAAAGTCTTTCTGTTTTTCAAACTTATTTAAGGTATTTTTATTCCACAATTCAATTTTTTTTAGCATACCTATTACTATTACTTCCTTATCTATATTTGCATAATTTAATAGTATATCGGGTATGGCGATTCGTCCTTGAGAGTCGAAGGTTACATAATTTGCATATCTAACTATATTCCTAATAAAATTTCTGTTTTTATTATTTATACTGCTTAAAGATGATAATTGTTCTTCTACAATTTTCCATTCTTCAAGTGGGTAAAGGAATAGACACTTATCAAAACCTCTACTAAGAATAAATGTTTTATTATTGTTAGGATGAAGCGAATTCCTGAACTTCGCAGGAATGCTCAGTCTATTTTTTTGATCCAATAAATTATAATATTCTCCAGTAAAGGACATTTATTTATACCTACGTTATTTTATTTTTTTT
>CERI01114786.1_pt1 | contig 17586 bp, 21 predicted proteins | sample 350261 | NCBI WGS metagenome assembly CERI01 (sample SAMEA2620979, study PRJEB7988) | marine metagenome | isolation source: saline water (ENVO:00002010), including
AGGTAGCATGTCTAGTAGCAGCGTACCGAATGTAAGTGGTAGAGGTAATGTAGGTGGCAAAGGTGGTATAGGTTAATTATGAGTGTAATAATAAACATAATTTCAAAAGATGATAAAATTTCTTAAATATAGTAAAAAACTAGTTAAATAAATAACGATACTTAAAGGTAAAAATAATTAGTATATATATCAATGACTTCAAAATATGAAAGATCTTTTGAAGTGGGTGATAAATACAACAAGGGTAGGCATAAACTTACATTTCAAGCTGTACAATGGAATTCATATGATGAAGAACCAGAGACAGATCCAGATAGTGGTATAGTCGACGAGGAGTCTATGCACGACCAAGATGGTGAGAATAGAGGTACACCAGATAATAAGAGATTTTGTATTCGTGTATTTGGTGTAACAGAGGAAGGCAATTCAGTATGTTGTAATATCAGAAATTTCTGTCCTTATTTCTATGTAAAAGTACCTTCATCTTGGTTGATGCATGAGGTGAAAGCTCTAGTAAATTACCTTCAATTTCGAGCAAGAAAATACAGACAATCAAAAACAGATGAGATAGGAACAGATTTTAGTAATTCAATGGTATCTTATAAACTAGTAGAGAAGAAAGTATTCTATGGATTTCAGGATAATAACAAATATAAATTCATTCGTTTTACATTCAAGTCTAAGATAGCTATGACTATTTACCAAAGGATGTTATCAAAGCCAATGAATGTATCTCGTATATCAAAAACACCTACGGAACTAGTGCTGTTCGAGACGAACGTAGATCCAATTATTAGATTTATTCATATTCAGGACATTACGCCATCTGGGTGGATAAGTATAGAAACAAATACAAATGCTCCACCTTATTCAAGATGTCAGATAAACACATCTTGTCTTTATAAGACAGTGAAGCCTGTAGAAAAGGTAATGATTGCTCCACTTCGTATAGCGTCATTTGATATTGAGTGTATGTCAATTGATGGTAGCTTTCCGAATCCCAAAAGAGATGGTGACCAAATTATTCAGATTGGGACAACTTTTCAAACATATGGAGAGAAGGAACCATTTCTAAGGCACGTAGTATCACTAGGTGAAACGGCAGATGTACCAGGTTGTGTAATAGATTGTTACGAAGACGAAGGTGATCTACTAGTAGGTTGGGTAAACATGATACAGACTCTAGATCCAGATATGTTAATTGGTTATAACATTTATGGATTTGATTTCTGGTATATCTGGGAGAGGATAGAGAAGAAATATCCAGAACGTCTAGAAGAGTTTCAACACTTAGGACGTATGATAGAGGAACCATCTATCATGGACAAGAAAGTTCTAGCTTCGAATGCATATGGTCACAATGAATATAAGATCATTACAACAACAGGGAGGTTTCAGATTGATTTATTTGAAACTATTAAGCGAGAACATAAACTGAATAGTTACAAACTAGATTTTGTATCAGAGTTGTTTCTAGGTGATCACAAAGAAGATGTACCACCGTCTATGATATTCAAATTGTTTGAGGGTAGTCCAGAGGATAGAGCAGTAATTGCATCATACTGTGTAAAGGATACAGAGTTGCCATTGCGTATTCTAAACAAATTGAATATTCTACCAAATATGATTGAGATGTCAAATGTCACTCTAGTACCGATAGATTTTCTAGTAACTAGAGGGCAGCAAATCAAAGTATTTAGTCAGATTGTGAAGGAGACTAGAAAACTGGATTACGTGATACCTTTGATCAAACGCTCAGATATAAATAGTGAATATCACGAAACAGACACTACTTATGTTGGTGCAACTGTATTGAATGCTAAGTCTGGTGCATATTACGATCCAATTTCGTGTCTAGATTTCGCAAGTCTATATCCTACAATTATGATAGCAAACAATCTGTGCTATTCAACTTGGGTACGAGATGCAAGTTTGCAGCATCTAGACGATGTAGAATACAAGACTGTTAGATGGGAAGATAATGATGGTATTCATACTCATAAATTTGTACAAAACAGAGTAGGTGTTCTACCGATGATTCTAAAGAATTTGCTCTCTGCGAGAAAGAAAGCGAAGAAGGAAATGAATACAACGGACGATCCATTTAAGAAGAGTCTATTGAATGGTAAACAGCTAGCTCTAAAGGTGAGTTGTAATTCAGTATATGGATTTTGCGGTGCGGCAAATGGTATGATTCCTTCATTGGCTATAGCAAGTAGCGTGACAACTTTAGGTAGACAGATGATTGAGAAAACTACAGAGATTGTACATGCAAAATACCCAGGTTCAGATGTAAAATACGGTGATACAGATTCAGTGATGGTATTGTTTCAAACACCTACTCTAAAAGCGAAACCAAATAAAGATGATAGAACTCCAGAAGATGAGAAGAAGATCATAGAAGAGGCATTTGAAGTAGCAATTGAAGCAGGTATATATACAACTGCGAAGCTAAACGAGGATGTATATCACAAGGGTATTATAGATCTAGAGTTCGAAAAGGTATATCTACCATATATGTTATACAGTAAGAAGAGGTACTCTGGTCTAAAATATGAATCATTAGACGAAGAGCCATGTATTGATATCAAGGGACTTCAAGTTGTAAGAAGAGATAATTGTGCACTAGTAAAGACAATTTGTAATAAGATTATTAACAAGATGTTGATTGATAGAGATATACCTGGTGCTATTGAAGCTGTACACGAAACTATTAATAACTTAATCAATAACAAAGTAGATGTAGATAACTTGGTATTGAGTAAATCACTGAAGAGTATAGATTACGAGAAGAATACATCGGGATATAAGAACGAGAATGTCCCACATGTGATGGTAGCAAAAAAGATGTATAGTCGTGATCCAATGACAGCCCCCAAATCAGCAGATCGAGTACCGTATGTATTTGTAAGAACTGGTAAGAGAAAAGAGCCACAATACATGAAGGCAGAAGATCCTAAATGGGTAAAGGATAATAAGATACCATTAGATACAGAATATTATCTGAAACATCAACTCCAAAGTCCAATATCAGATTTGCTATCAATTGTGATGACAGATGACGAATTGAAAGATATGATTAGTCAGCACATAAAAGATGCAGAGATTCTAAACACCAAGCTAGATAGAAAAATGGCAACTGGTCCGATGGATAAATTCATGAAAAAAATATAGTTAAAGGTTGTATTATATAAAGTATAAATGACAAATACAAATCATACTCGAACTGTAAACAATAAAGATATATCAGAAATTGGAACAAGGATTAGAAATAGATATGAAGAACTAAAAAAAGATAGATATAAAAGAAGTATCATTATTATAAAGACACCTAATATTGAAAAACTATTGCATAGAAAACTAAAGCGATAGGTCGCATTTAAATCCTTCGTTAAAAACAACGTGTAAATCTTCTTTATCAAACATCATTTCAGTTAGACTGTAATTAGTGTATATTTTTTTTATAATAACTTTTGCTTTAGTTTCATAATTATTATTATTAGTTATTCTCACAAACGAAGTAAATATAAATTGTTTGATATATTCATCAAAACTATTAATTTTTATTATTTGTGTCGGATCCGCGGTTCTAGAATTATCAGATACTGTATTAGAAATAGGGTCAAAACATAATATAATATCATTAGATGTCAAATCTTTATATAAATCGCATACTATATCTATTGGTACAGATGAAAACATAGCTCCATCTACATAAATTAGATTATCTATAGTTACTGGTTCAAATAATAAAGGAATAGCACAACTAGCAAACATTACATCTATAATATTAGTATCTGGGTAATTAATATGATTAAATATAACTAGTTTATTTGTATTTAGGCATGTAGCTGTAATATTCAAATTAATACCAGTTACATTATATAATTCTTTTAAGGTGATATTATTTTTATTGAATTTATTATATAAAATTGAAATAGATTCATTTCTAAGAAGGTCTAGATTCACCAAACCATACTTAGATAATAGATTTGTAATACCAATTGGTTTAATTGTTTTATTCCATTTAATATTGAGTAATAATATCATAATTTCATCGATAGTATAATCTAAACATAATAGAAATCCAATAACAGAACCGATAGATGAACATGTGATACTTTCTAAATTATAAAATCCACGTATAAATGATTTATTTTTTAGTTTTAATTTATCAGAAATTTTTTTAAGTGCACCAATAATACTAAGACCTTGTAATCCACCAGATCCAATTACAATATGTTTTATAGATGCGACTGTATCCGTGTTCATTTCTTATAAATTAAAACTATTTAAAAATCAGAATAGTAAACAAACTAAATGGGAATCGTAACTAGTGCATTAGCGTATTATATGAAAGATGACATATTTAGTCAAGGAATTCCGGATGTAAAAAAAGAGAGTAATTTTTATGGTTATAAGAAGGATAATTATGACCATAGAGATCAGGAAGTAGAATTGCCTTCTAATACAGAAACACTTGAATTACCAGAGAAGGTAGATTTAAGACAGACAACGCGTATGCCATCCTTTAAGGACGTAGAGCAACAAAGAAATACGGGAACAAATGCAATAGATGCGTCACTATTCATGTTACAATACAATAATTTCAATGAGAGCGTTCGTGAAGGTGAATCAGACACAGAGTTCGAGAGTGAATTTACTCCATCGCAATCATTTGTATACTGGAACCAAAGGTATATGACGAACAGTGTTATGTCAGATTCAGGTTCATCACTTAGAAATACACTAAAGGTCCTTTGTAAGATAGGAGCATGTGACAAGACTATGATGTCAAATGATAATTTAGAAGAAGACGAAATTATTACTAAACATCCATCTGAATTTTGTTTCACCCTAGCTAAATTTAATAAGATTTCCCAATATAAAAAGGTACCTCAGAAACTAGATATACTAAAATATATGGTATATAAATGTACACCGGTAGCATTTGGGATAGTATTATTCCAAAGTTTCGAGGATGAACCAGATGGTCCATATAATACAGGGAAAGTATTATTGCCAGACGAAGATCTAGAAAAGACAATAGGTTCACACTGTGTAACTTTAGTTGGATATGATGACACATCAAGTGAATTTATTGTAAGAAATTCAATGGGTGAAGAATTTGGAGGTGAATCCGCAGGTTATTTGAGATTACCTTATGAATATGTATTAAATACTAATTACTGTTATGATTTCTGGTGTATTCCCAGGGATGATTTCACGAAGGAAGTAAAAGAAAGTGTATCTGCGGAGGAGGAAGTAGAATAAAAATATTAATTAAATAATAAGGAATGAACAACGAGCCACCTATAACAGTAGGTGAGATAACAAAGTCTCGTGAAAAAAAATTAGAAAGAGAATTCGAAGCTTACAAAAAAGTATTAGATGGTGTATATAAGCGTATAAAACAGTGTGAAGCTTTGAATTATACAGATTGTTTATATAAAGTACCACCATTTGTAGTGGGTATGCCAATATATTCACATGAATATGCTGTGAATTTCATATTAAATCAATTAATTTATAATGGAAATTTCAAAGCATATTATTTAGGTGATTCACATATATTTATTAGTTGGAGTCACTGTATGAAAAAGATAAAATCAAAATTAGATGAAAACAAGGAAAAGGGGCACGAAAAGAGTAAGCATTATATAAAAAAAATAGTATCTATGCCCTCATCAGGTAGTGCCCCCAAGGACAATGAAGTATCGGCTAGTAATAATTTATATAAATTGAAATTACAAGCCGAGAAATTAAGGAGTTCATCAGGGAGATAAACTCTAGTTTATTTTTTATATGATAATATTAAGTCAATTAACACTATAATAAAGATACCAGATGACATGTGTAGTAGTAAATTAAGTAATTCAATTTCAGTATTATTTTCATTAGAACCATCTAATGTGCCTTCATTTTTAATTATTTCTTTTTGTTGAGATGTTTTAAACGATTCTAAATTATTATTTACTGCTTCATTTTCATTATATATATCTTTTTTTGGTTCTTGTTTTTGTTGAGATATATTAAACGATTCTAAATTATTATTTACCACTTCATTTATAATAGATGTTTCTTGTATTTTATCAGTAGAAGAATGTTTATTATCAACCTTATGAGACATTAATTTCTTTTTATTTACTTTAGGTTTAATTGTACCCCAAGCTTCATCTAGAGTACTGAATTGCATGACTTATCTATATTAATAATATATATTTTTTATAATTTTAGAGTAACTGATTTTTTACCAGATTTCGAACTATCTATGGTCATTTCTCTAACTTCTGGCTCAGAGTCAGACGAAGCAACTGAACCTAGATCTTCAAATCTACTAGATCTAGGCTGTTGGAAATTACCAATACTGTTAGCGAAATCATCGTCACTGTCTACTGATGTAGGTCCTCTATTGATATGATTCAATTTTGCTTCTTCATTGGGATCTCTCATATTATTCATCATATTACTCATCATATCAGCCATACCACCACTTCCTCCTGCCATACTAGGTCCCTTCATATCATGAATACCAGCTCCTGAGAGTGGAACAGATTGTTCTTGATCAGAGTTTTTCATCATAGCACTAGAAATATTTTGCATTAATTCTGGATTTTGTTTTAATATATCAGACATATTAGGCATAGCGGATTTAAACATAGAATTAGTTAAATGAAACATAAATGCACTCCCAGCTAAAGACATCATGAGTTCTACTTCAGGGGCCATTTGCGCCTTTGTTTTGTATTTGTCATGTAATCTTTCGAATGTACCATCAAATTCCTCAACTCCATCCATAACACTTTCCGACCATCCATCTAGTTTTAAGTCAAATGGGTCATATCTATTATTAACAAATTCCATTGTAGAAACCATAGCCATAACTACTCTTCTTTGAAATTTAATAGAAGATTCTACGTCAATAGTTCTAACTAAATTTTCATATTCAGCTTTAATATCATCGAAATTAGATTTCATAGAGAATTTTTTATTAGAGCGAATTCCCTTTTGTTCTAAGCGATGTAGTTTATATAAATATTCTTGTTTATCTTTTTGTATTTTTCTGTAAGTTTCTTCGTCCATGGGCTGTGATGGATTAAAAGTATTGTGTTGCACAGAGGGCATACTAGTATTTATATTAGATGGCATAGGTGGTGGAACAAATTTATTAGATGGACTTTCGTTGTTAGAAGAAGATGACATACTATCATCACTATCATTACCAACAGGTACATTTAATTTTTTAGTTGGATTAGACAACATATCTAATGAGCTCATAGGACCGTCGGCCCCACCTTCTGATTCAGAAGAGTCACTAGCTTCGTTATGCATACCACCAAAACCACCACCGTGTTGTGATGGCATAGGATTAAATTGTTGTACTCCTGTACCGTTATTTTCTAAGCTAGATATACTAGAAGCAGATGATATAACCGATTCAACATCATCTTCTAATTGGACAGGTTTTTTTCTTGGCATTCTTCTTACTGAACTTAACATGGGTTGTTTACCTCCTTTTCTAGGAAATCTTCTACGTTTAGTGTTATTTACTTCTATGTCATTCATTTGAATTGGATTAGATATTTCAATCGAATGGCGTGTATCACTAGGTTGTACAATAATATCGTTATCCATGACTTATATTAATGAAACAATATAATACTCTATTTTTACCGCGAATTTTAAAGTAGATTTAATTCGTCCTTACACCTCATAAGTGTATTTCTGAAGACATTTCTTAACACACACTCTTCGTTTATATCATGAATAGCTTCAGTTAATGTTTCTAATGAAACCCATTTAATATCAACCTTTTCTAAATATTTTTTATTTATTTTACAGTATTTAATGAAGTTATAAGTTTTATTAAAAATTATTTTATAGTTTTTATATGGTATTTGTGTAACCAACATTGTATATTTAGAACCATTTAAGGTATTCGATTCTACTTTTATGAAATTATTACTATTAGAAGATAATCTTTTTCTTATAACTTCTATATCAACTACAGAACCAATAGTTTCTTCATAAAATTCTCTAGATGCAGTATTAATGTATGAATTATTGTCATTTATTTCAGATCTACCACCAAAATCAGACCATGTATTGTCATTACGGTCTTTTCCTAACAAAAAATAAATCTTATTTTTGAATTTTGCATATGGTAATACACCAGCTGAATAAGTTTGTTTATCCATATATTCCTTAATATGTGTTTAGTAATTAAATACTATAATCAACCTCATTTAACTATATAATTCGTATATTAGTTTATTTTTATCATTATTGTATTTTTTGTAATAATCTGTACAATCAAAAACAGGTACTTCAGTATTATATTTGTCAAATATGTAATATAAACCAATAGCAATAGAATCCACTACATCCATTTTCATGTTTATCATTTTGTTTTTACCTTTTTCACTTAAAAATGAATTAGGAAATTTAATATTATGTTTTTCCCATAGAGATATAACAGTAACCATTTTGTTTGCATTTGCTTTATATTTCTTCTTTAATTCTTTAGATACAGTAGATTTTCCATTCATGTATTTTTTCCAATTATAAATATTAACTATTCCGTAATGCATTTTTTCATCTTTTATGTTTTTCATTAATGTCGTGTCTCGCAATAAAGTAATAATACTGCCTCTAAAATAAACATTTTTATTAGCACCTTGTCTAGCTTTTCTTGAAAAAAAATAATCTTCTAAACAGACTTCATCTATATTCCACTTATCAATCAAATCTAATATACGATTTTGCATATTTTTACAGTGATCACCTTCATATTCAGACGAAGTGTCTATTGTAAAATAACCATAATCTTGGATACATACCATACCCGAGCCCTCCTCGTCATCTAATGTACCTGGGGGGCTAAATTCTAAAACACACCATCCAGTTGTAGTAGCGGGGTCTATAGATAAAAGTTTCATATATATAATTAGTTTATAATAATCTTTAATTACTTAAAGGTATATGAATATTATAAATTAATTATGATATCTTTCTTGTATAATGTTCTATTTTACGTTAAGTCTATTCTATTTGTAAATCCAATTCGTAATCTATATTTCAGAGGACCGTGGGTAAATGGTTGGGGATTTTGGTCTGGTAAAACTATAGATGAAATATGTACTTATATTAACCCATCTACAAATCAGTTGCATTGGTTAAAAAATAGTGCAGAGTGTTTAGAAATAGTAGAAAAGAGATTTGAATCTTTCATGGTAATTGTAAATTTCACTTTATATTTATTCGCAATTTACAAACTCATTGAAGTAATATGGTTTAGATTCTTTGTTATGGCTCCATTAGCAAGAGAAGTTGCTATGTATATTGAAACACCTGGTAGGGGACATCACGTGGTAGATACTTACAGAAAACATAGGAGACTTAAATTTAATTAACTAACTTCTTTAATCCCATAGCGGATTCAAGTGTATTCTTATTCTTTATTGGTTTTTTCCTATATAAAACTAGATTTTTATCTTTATCATTATCATTCTCACTATCTTTTATGGACCTATCTGATTCGTATATTTTCATATTAATAGGTATAATATTATCTGTACATATATCCATTTTATTGTGATTGTTTCCACTCATACTTCTAAAAGTATCTATATCTAAAATACCACCGAAACTTTTTAGTAATTCTCTTTTAGGTGCACACGTTATTGGGTGTATAATTTTATTTAATGATTTATTTAAAACAGACAATAGTGATGCAATTTCATAAGTATTGTATGTTTTAATATTATAAAGTGTATACGATTTAGCACAATTAAAACTACAAAAATTACCCATAACATTGTATAATCTTTTACCTGGTTTTTTCTGTAATGAAATAGGCAAAGGTACTGGATACGTGTCAAATTTATGACAACAATACCAGCATAATATATCAGTCTTATTCTTATAATGTTCAATAGGAAAAGTACATGTATTGTGGATTAAATCAGCAGAGCTATTATTCAGTGTATTTATATTCTTTGTTTCTCTCCAATCGTTTGAAAATGCAACAGGTGTTTTTTCATCTTCTTTGTCTTCTAATGAAATTGATTTAATTAATTTTTCCTGTGCATCGCTAGTAGCCGCATCTCTTTTTATATCCTCTTCAGTTGAAGTATGAAATACATTATTTTTATTTAATCCGTGTATAATACACCTATCTTGTGCAGTCATCGCTTTGTTTTTCTTTTCCTCTTCTGGTAAATCTGGTTTAAATATATCATTAAAGGATATCTGACTAGATGTACCTGGCCCTGATGATTTAATAGTTAATGTCCCTTTTTTAGCCTTACCTGAATTTACTACCTCAACATTTGTATTATATATGTTTTTTTTACGACCCCTCTTTTTTTTTACAGGTTGTTCAGGTTCGACTGTTACATCTGGAGTCTGTGTCACTAATGACTCTATAGGATTTTTATCATCCATTGTTTTATAAATGTTTATTTATATTTAAATACTTAAAATTATTTTTTACTTTTCTTTTTCTTTCCCTTTTTTGAATTATTCTGCTGCTGTTGTGCACCAGGTGGAACTAATCCAGAAAACAAATTCTGTAAATCGTTATTTTGAAACATTGGGTTATTCATTAGTAAATTCTGAGCATTTTGAATAATTAATTTAGGATCTATTTCACCACTCTCAATCTTATTTGCCATTTGACTAGCTAACCCATCTAGTGTATTCATCATATCATCTGGAATTAAAGAAACTGTGGTTCCAAACATAAGAAGACTTTTTAGATATTGCCAAATTGCCTTTTTATTATTTTCAGTAGCATATTTAGATTCTAATAATTCCTTTATATTTATGTATTCTACTAAAGGTAGTTTTTCATCATCCATTTCCAATAATGCCTTTTCATCTTGTGTATGAATAATCGAATTATGTTCATTTGCTAATTTCATAAAAACAGTTAAATATTTTCTTTTGTCTTTCTCTAATTCTTTATCTATAGATTCCTCTAATTCTTTGATAACTGGATACGTAGGAAAAGTTTTACTTAATTCCGAAATAAATTCCTTAAATGTATCATTAAATGCATTCAATCCTCCTTGTTGTTGATTCATATTATTAAAGTCCTTGTATTAAATATTTAAATTATTTCCTTTACTAAAACGCGTAATTACAAATAATACTATCATTACTAAAGCTATATACATTAATATTGAACTTATTATTTTATGTGACTGTGTACGTCTAGTAGTTGACTCATGTAAAACATGGGGTTTATTTTGCGTTACCGAGGATGCAACAGGTGTTGGTGCTATAGTATTATTATCTATGAAAATAGGCGTAGGTGCTTCAACTTCATACTCATCCATTTGTATAAAATGTGGCTGAGTAGCAACCTGGTCATAAGTAATTTCTTCATTTATATTAATAATCGACTCTTCAGTGTCTCCGTCATTAGTATCTATTATACTCGAGGGTATATCTATAACATCTGTAACCTGTTCCGATATAGTTTCATGTTCTATATCTAGTTTTAAACCTAAATTAGACAAAGTAGTCAAAGCTACTAAAAATCTATTTATTTCATGGTCTTCTAATTCCCTCCTAGTAAACGGATTAAATAGTTTTTCATTCCTAGTAGTATATTGTTTATACATCTCTCTAATGTCGAAACAATGTATTGAATTACCTTCGACTATTTTGAATATATATAGCTGCTCTATATCTGATATTTTTTCCAATGTATATGGATCTGTATCATTGGTACAATAATACCTCTTTTTTAACAAATATTGTTTAGTTGCACTTTGTATTTTAGTCGCGGCTTCCATTTAACTATATATTATTTATTTTCTATGTATAATTTAAATAAGATGAATTTAAGTGATATTAAATTTGGTAAAACTGGAGCAGCCCTCCGTATATCTTTATTGACATTTCTTTTTGCAATTTTATATTTAATGGAAACAAAACCTGATTTTATGTTTAATAAAGACGGTAGTCCTAAACAATTTGGACTAAAAAAGAATGAAACTACCTTTACTTTAGTAAATGTGAGTACAATGTTATCAATTATGATACTTATTATTGTTCATTAATTATTTAATATTATATTCATACAAATAAAGGTTTAACCAATGCAAGGTAATAACCATTGGTCATATTTGGAAAGCGATGGTGGAACGGAAGATGATTTAGATAACATTAGTGATAGCGACGAAGGAGGTGAATCTCAAAATAAATTTAAAATAACTACAGATGATATAAATAATTTCAACTGGATAAACAATCAAAATAAAAAACTATTAGAAGAACAAGATACAGAAAAAGTGTCATATATAGAGACATATGATACAAGAGAAAATTCCGCAGCCTCCTCACATGGCGCTAGTTCATATAGAATAAATTTTAATAAGATATACACCAATGTAATATCATTTGAATTGATAAATGCATCTATACCAAAAATAGATTACAATATTTTACAGGATAATAATTATCTTGAATGGCAAGAGCGTAATACTTCTACAGGACAAGTTACTGCAATATACTATATACGTATACCTATTGGTAAATACGATAAATCAACTTTCTCTACTACCTTACAAACTTATATGAATACAAGTAATAATATAAGATCATATAATTATACAAATGGTGTGTCATATGGTGGTGAAAATGGAAATACTTCTACATTCCAGGTTAATATAGACCCAATAACTAATTTATTATCTATTGAATTAAAAGAGAATTTATCTAATTATCCAACAAATTCTTTCCGTTTTTTGTTTTCATCTGGTGAATTTAAACTAAAATCTTTGTCCAATGTACTTGGATTTCATAAAGTAGATACAGAATGGTCAAATTCACCTTATAAATCTATAGTAGGTATACTTGGTACATTTAGTGGTCAACTAAAACAAATTACATCCGATTCTTTACAGGAATCAGATGAAAACAGTTTTATATCTATATATAATTCAGGAACCGGAATTGAATTAGATACATCGACTATAACATCAGTTGATGGAAATATTTCTATTACTTCAGATGAAATAAATGCAGCTGCAGGTAATATTAATATATCATTTTATACTAATAGAAAACAAACTGGTATTTATCCTTTTTATTTATCTACTCCGAATTACATTAATATTCATACAGATGAGTTTGATTCTGTACACAATGGTATATTATCTAGAATTCATTTTAAAACAGATGAAAACGTATCAAATGAAATATTTACAAATCCATATAGTAAAAGGTTTTTTCATCCACATAATAAATTAAGTCACATACAAGTAAAATTCACTCGTTTTGGTTACATAGAATTAAACAATGAAATAATAGGTGATCATACTTCAGTTAAACACGATTTGTTAAATAAACCAATTAGTTTACAGTTTGAAATAGTATGTCTTCGGAGAAAATCAAATAATTTAAAAGATTATATTATTGAATAATAAGGGTCCAAGTGTATAAATGACAACAACAAAACATTTTATAACTGGTTTTATTTCAGGTGTCTATTTATCTACAAAATACGATTTCACAAAACATGTTGAATACGTTGAAAACTTTGTAATTAACGAGTTAAATAAGATTAAAAAGAAATCTTAAAAGTAAATTAGAATGGTAGATCACAAAGGATACTACAAAATTTTAGAATTAAAAGAGCCATACAATAAAGTAACTGACAACGATATTAAAAAATCATATAGAAAATTAGCAATGAAATATCACCCAGATAAAACAAATTTAGGGGACGGTAGTGACGAAAAGTTTAAACAAATTAACGAAGCATATGAAATTTTAGGCGATAAGCAGAAGAGACAATCCTATGATAATCCACAGGTACAAATACCTAATGGAATTGTATTTGCAGAAAATCATGGTAGCGATATAATAAGGCAATTTATGAATATGCATGCGGGTCATTTTAATATCAATTTAAATTCATCTTTCAACCAGGGGACGCGGTCACCAGGGCAACAGAGTGTTCAGACTACTACTACAATTAAAAATAATCAAAAAATTACAAAAACTGTAACAACTACAATTCATAATGGACAAACTATAGTCCAAGAAAAAACAGAAGTTGTAAATCTATAGCAAACGTTATTTTACTTGTAATATTTTATTTGTAATAGTTAATATACTTATGCCGGAACATCAGCAGTTAAAAGCTTTCATAAAAACTCTAAAAACAGATAGAATATTAGAAGCTTCTAATGGTACAGGTATCACTATAAACGGTTCACTGTTTGATTCGCAACCAACTGAAGGTATACGCACAAATTCTTTAAAGGGCAGCGTAATTAACAATGGTATTAAAATAGAAGATGTTCATATAAATAATAGTTCTATATCAACTGAATCTATTAAACCATTCGATGGTAAAACTATTGAAATATGCGATATAAATGTAGATTCTACAAGATTATATTCTAAAATTGAACCTATTTTTATAAATGGAACACGATTTAGAGATAAAGAAATTCATACTAATAAAATAAATTCTACACACCATCCAGTAAATATTTCTGGAGTTACAATTGAAAATGGAATTATAAAGTGCAAAAACATAATATCCGAAACACCCTTGGTACCTGTAAACGAGAATGAACAGGCCATCAGCGACACAGACATAATAGAGAAAGAAGAAAATAAATTAATTCATGTAAAGGAAGATGTTGATACAGTTTCTATTTTGAATACAGTATTTAGAAAAGGAACAGTAGAAACTTTAAAATTTAATACAAAAGTATTTGAAACTGATGCTATTTTTGAAAAAACAAAACACAAGGGTGTAACTATCGAAGGATGTTTATTAAAAAATAGCAATATTATATCAAATGGTGATTTATCTTGTAAAACAGGTAATTTTGAAAAATTAAAATTAGGCCACGAAGGTATTGTAATACAACACGATAAATGGGTGGATTTTGATATACCAGATATACCAATAAAGGACAACAAGTCTAAATACATACATATCGGTATATCTAATACAGTGCATGTTTCATTTGATTTCAAGTTAATTGGTACTCTTAGTAAAATAAAATTACCTATTAATTCACCAGCAGGTCCCAATGGATGTGTATATAATGGAACAATATTTTTAAATGACAGGCCTGTTATAATTAGTGCTATAGGAAAAGAACTAATTATAAATGAAATATCAGGTGGTTTCAGTGGTGTATATATAAGAGGTTCAATTACTTATGGCACTGGACAGCCTAATTAAAATGCAGCTTCTGTATCAAATTCCATGTCTTCTGCGTCATTTCCTACACCTGCTTTAGAATAAGCAGATACCCTGTTTTCAAAGAAATTAGCTTTGATTTCCATTCCTTGTTGAGACATAAAATCAAATGGATTTGTAGAATCCCATATAGCATCATACCCTAGTTGCATAACTAGTCTATCTGCTACAAATTGTATGTATTGTGTCATCAATTCAGAATTCATTCCGATTAATCTACATGGAAGAGAATCTACAATAAATTCAGTTTCTATTTCTACTGCCTCCTTTATTATGTTATGAACTACACTTTGATCTAATTTATTTTCAATATATTTTGTATATAAAAGACATGCAAAATCACAATGTAACCCCTCGTCTCTTGAAATTAATTCATTAGAGAAACACAGTCCGGGCATCTTACCCCTCTTTTTTATCCAGAAAATAGCACAGAAACTTCCACTGAAAAATATACCTTCTACACATGCAAATCCAATTAATCTATGCGCATAACTCTTTTCCGATGCAATCCACCTTAACGCCCAATCTGCCTTTTTTGTAACACACGGTATAGTTTCTACAGCATGCAGTAAATGATGTTTTTCTTCCTCATTCTTAATATAAGTATCTATCAACAGAGAATATGTCTCCGAATGTATATTCTCTATTGCTATTTGGAATCCATAAAAACTTTTTGCTTCAGGTAATTGGACTTCTGACATAAATCTTTCTACTAGATTTTCATTCACTATACCATCACTAGCTGCGAAAAATGCAAGCACATTCTTTATAAAATGTTGTTCGTTGTCACTTAAATTATCCCAGTCATTTAAATCATCTTGTAGTTTTATTTCTTCCGCTGTCCAAAATGATGCTACTGCTTTTTTATAAAACTCCCATATATCGTGGTATTTTATAGGAAAAATTACAAATCTGTCTGGGTTTTCTTTGAAAATAGGTTCTATATCAGTGGATTGCATTGATATATATAATAAATATAATTTTTAAGTAGTTATTAACGATTCTCTACACTGTGGACAACTTGCGTGATATACCATAGCCCATTCAGCTAGACACCAATTATGAAATATATGACCACATCTAGTTCTTCTTATTTCTGTGCCTTTTGATATTTCACCTAAACAAATTATACATTCTATATTATCATCATCATATATTTGGGTATCATAATGTGTCTTCATATCATGTCCTGTTAGTACTTCTTTCTTCTTTTTTGAGTCTTCTAAAGATACATCTTCTCGTAATATATTTATTATATGAAAACTATCTTTAATACTATCTATAATTTGTTCTAAATTTTCATCTACAATTCCATCTGTAGGCCATAAATTTAATATAACTAAACCATCATTTTCATAAATTACTTCAAAACGACATGGTAATTCTATTACTGTCGTATTATTTCGTCTTTCTTCTAAATCTTTATTTGAATTATACTGTAATAATTTTAGGTTTTCTTTTTCCAACAAAATTTTCATTTCCTTCTCTATCCTTTCTGCTTCTATCACATTGTTTTCTTGAAGTTCCGATTCTTTCTCTGCTTCTATAGCATTGTCTATTTCTTCTTTTACAGATATTTCTAAAAGTCGTATCTCTTCATTTAACTTTATTTCCAGTAACTCAGCTTCTTTTGCGTAATTTTCTTGAAGTTCTGCTTCTATTTTTGCCTCATTTTCTTTTCCCTTTGCTATTTGGGCTTTCGTTTCCGCAATATTTTTAACTTTTAACATTTCATTTTCATATTGTAAAGCCTTTCTTAATTCTGATTCTAATTTATCTATTTCTCTTAATTGAAAAATACCTTTTGTATTTGTACTTGTAGTATGTTTTATTTTTATACTATTTCGCAATCCCATCTGGTATCATATATAATTACGGTTTTTATTTATTTTTTTATTAATACTAATAAAGAAAATGAACAGTGATATAATTATATGTGATAACAATTGGCCTATACTAATTGTTGATATATATGGAATAAATTTTGATATGCTGAAAACTGTAAATGATTTAACATTATATTTTTCTAAATCACAAAAATTTTCAGTTATAATAAAATCAAATACAAATCAAGTGTTAACTGAGGAACAAAAACAACAAGGTATTGCATGGATTTCTATTATGATGCCTCTTGCTAGAAAATTAATTACTAAAGTTGCAGTTATTGATGTACCTGCTTATGCTGAATTTATAATGAGTCTTATACCCGGTATCGCAAAAAAGGTAAAATTTTTTACAGGTGATAAACAAGCACTAAATGAAGCTAAAGAATGGATTATTTCATAAATCACTTACGAATCTTGGCTAATAAGCTTGAATTTAGTTACCCACGCCCCGGCCCCGCCATT
>CERI01117001.1_pt1 | contig 17572 bp, 16 predicted proteins | sample 350261 | NCBI WGS metagenome assembly CERI01 (sample SAMEA2620979, study PRJEB7988) | marine metagenome | isolation source: saline water (ENVO:00002010), including
GGGTAAGAAAATAAACCTAAATTATTATTTTTATCTCCTGCTTTATCCTTATATTGTGTCATGCGGGAAAGCCAGCCCATTGGTGCCATGGTGCTCAAAATCCAAGCTAATTCGGCATGGGCCGAAATTTGACTTTGGATAAAAATAATGGCTTTTTTTGGGTCAATCCCAAATGCCAAATAGCTAATTGCCAAATTTTGGATATTTTTTTTCAGTAATTTTGGGTCTTGTTTGATTGTTATAGAATGTAAATCCATAATGCCAAAAATACAATCATGCTGATTTTGTAATTCTAGCCAATTATGGGCTGAACCAAGATAATTACCAAGATGTAAATTGCCTGTTGGCTGAATACCAGAAAAAACTTTTGTCATGTGATTTTGGTTAAATCATTTTTTATTTTCTAAACTGTTTCTAGCGTATATTCAAATCTTTGAATATATCCATCTGCTAATAGTAAATTTAATTGACTATAATTGTTTGAACATCAAAAATTTAGATATCCTTATATTAGAATTTATAAATCATTTTTTAGATTATAAAGAATTACATCTTTACTCATTATTTATAATCAATTAAATTTGTTTTTATGAGAATAATAAAGAAAAACTTATTTACCAAGTATTTTTTAGAATGTGATAAACGTCAGATTAATTTTTTGGTTTTGCATAATATTGCTGCCAAAAATATTAATGAGGCTATTGATTTATTACAATTTTATGAAGTTAGCTCTCATTATATTATTGATGTTAATGGTGATATTTTACAATTAGTTGAGGAAAATAATATTGCTTTTCATGCTGGAATTAGCTATTGGAATTGTGTTGATGGGTTGAATGAAACTGCAATTGGTATTGAGTTTTTTAATCCTGATCCTGATAATATTGATTTTACCAAAGAGCAAATTCAATCTGGAATAAAATTATGTTTGGATATTAAGCAAAGACATAATATTAAAAATCAAAATATTGTTGGTCATTTAGACATTTCTTACTCTAGGGAAAAAGAAATTTTTGGTTATTTGGGTCGTAAAAGGGATCCTTCTTTTCGATTTGATTGGCAAAAATTTTATGATCATGATATTGGTCAAAAATTGGATCAAGAAATTTTTGATTTGATAGAAAAATTGGATAATATTAAATTATTGAAAAAAAAATTATCTAAATATGGTTATAAAATTAATAAAATAGATGATAATTTAGATGGACAATTACAAACTGTAATTGATATTATTATATATAAATATAATATAGAGAATAAAAACAAATAAATGAAAGTAGAAATTTTTCAAGATACAAAAAATGCCATGCAATCTGGTAGTGGAAAAAGAAAATATTGGTTTTTAAAAATTATTTCTGACAATAATTTAAAAAAAAGTGATAAATCTTCTTTGCAAGGTTGGAACTTTTCTGATAATATGTTTAGACAGCTTAAAATTAAATTCTATGATAAGGATAAGGCTGTAAAATATGCCTTGGAACAAGGTTATGAATATGTAATAAAAGATCCAAAATATAGTAAAATAAGAAAAAAATCTTATCAAAATAATTTTACTGATCCTATTTTATAGAAATATTATTTATATTTTGCGGTCGTGGCGGAATTGGTAGACGCGCAGCGTTGAGGTCGCTGTGAGATGTTTTTCTCGTGGAAGTTCAAATCTTCTCGACCGTACCAGTTAAATTTAACAATAGATTAATGTTTGGTATATCATTTTTTGAATTTTTACTGATTATTATTATATTCATATTGGCTATAGATCCTAGAGATTTACCCAATATAATAAAAAAGATTATAGAGGGATTTTTTGGTTTTCGTGATTATTTTAACCAAATTTCTCAAGATATTGGTTTTGATGACATTAAGAATGAAGTTGAAAATAATTTAAACAATGAAAAAATGAAAAATATTACCGAAATTACTGATATTTACGGCGTAAAACATAATATTACTGATGAAAATATTATCAAAAAATCGTAAGGCTAGATTTAGCTATGAAATTTTAGAAGAAGTTGAGGCTGGAATAATATTAAAAGGTAGTGAGATCAAGTCTTTAAGAGAAGGAGGGGCTAGTATTGGGGATGCGTATATTAGTGATAAAAAAGATGGTTTATTTTTAACTAATGCTAATATTGCACCATTTTGTGGTGCTAATCAATTTAACCATGATCCACTCAGGGAAAGGTTATTATTATTACATAAAAAACAAATTGCAAAATTACTTGCTAAGGTTAGAATTAAGGGTTTTTCAATGATACCATTATCTATTTATCTAAATCATCGTAATTATGCTAAAGTAAAAGTTGCTTTAGTAAAAGGTAAAAAATTATATGATAAGAGGGAGTCAATTAAAAAGAGGGACGAGGAAAGAAAGCTAAATAGATTAAAATAATGAATATATTGATTGCATCAGATCACGCTGGTTTTGAGTTAAAGTCATATTTGATTGATAATTTTCAATCAAAATGTAATTTTACTGATTTAGGATGTTTTGAAGCATCTAATGTAGATTATCCAGATATTGCAAAATCTCTTTGTAATAAATTTTTAGGATCCTCTGGAGAATATGACTTTGGTATTTTAATATGCGGTACTGGTATTGGCGTGTCAATTGTAGCAAATCGATTTAATGGTATTAAAGCAGCGTTATGTCATGATGCTGTAACATCCAAATTAGCAAGGAATCATAATGATGCTAATATATTATGCCTTGGAGCTAGAGTTATTGATATTGATGTAGCTAAAGATTGTTTTCACAATTTTGTTACTTCCGATTTTTCTGGTGGCAGACATTTATCTAGAATTAGCAAGATTTAATTAATAATTTATGATCGATCAAATTTTTATTTTTGCAGCGGGCGTTGGAACAAGAATGATGCCTTTAACAAAAGATACCCCAAAACCATTATTAAAAATTGGTAATAAGACTATGCTAGATCATATTCTTGACAGGGTTAGGTTTTTGAAAGCACAAAATGTAATAATTAATAGTTTTTATCTTAAGAAGAAAATTAAGGATTTTGCTTATAATCATCAGGATAATTTAATTATTTCAGATGAATTTAGTAAGGTTGATACTGGTGGCGGAGTTAAATATGCTATTAAATCTAGTATTATTAATATGAATAAACCAATTCTATTAATTAATGGTGATTTATTCTGGCAAGAAGATAAAAATTTTTTAGTTGATATGATTAAAAAATTTAATTTAGAAAAACCAGATATTTTATTGTCTTTGGTTAATAAGAGAGATTACTTTGGTTATCATGGTGAAGGTGATTTTGATTTATTGAAAAATGGTAAAATAATTAAAAATGCCTTTAATCCGTATGCCTTTACTGGAATTCAGATTATTAATCCCAAAATATTTAACAAAGCACCAAAAGAGAAAAAGTTCTCAATAGCACATTTTTACAGTAATAAAAATATAAAAATATCTGCTACTGTTTCTAAAAATAGTTTTTTCCATGTAGGCGATATATCTGCTTTAGAAAAAATAAATAAATTATCTTTCTAATTAATTATGTATTTATTTACTAGTGAATCTGTTTCTGCTGGACATCCAGATAAAATTGCTGATCAGATATCAGATTTAATATTAGATTATTTTTTTGAGAAAGATTCTGATGCTAGAGTTGCTGCTGAGAGTTTTGTTACACCATCTAAAATTATTATTGCGGGTGAAATTCGTACTAATTATATTCCTGATTATAAAATTATTGAAAGTAGGATTAGAAATCTAATTAGAGAGATTGGTTATGTTGAAGGGAAATTTAGCTACGATAAAGTTGCTATTGAGTTTTTATTTAATAAACAGTCAGAAGATATTGCTCTTGGAGTAGATAAGGGAGGAAAGGATAGTGAGGGTGCTGGTGACCAAGGAATTATGTTTGGTTATGCTTGCCAAGAAACTACTGAATTCATGCCCGCAAGTTTAATATATTCGCATAAAATTTTAAAAAATATTTATCAGGAACAAAGAGGTGGAAATATTTCAGGTTTTGGTCCAGATGCTAAAAGTCAGGTGACATTATCTTATGATGACGACGGTAATATTGATTATATTGATACAATTTTACTTTCTATTCAGCATCAAGAATCGATGGATATTAATGATATAATTAATCAGGTTAAGCCAATAATTTATAAGATTATACCTAAAAAATTTATTGATAATAGAACAAAATTTTTATTTAACCCAACAGGTAAATTTATTATTGGTGGGCCAGAAGGAGATGTAGGTTTGACAGGTAGAAAAATTATAGTTGATACATATGGTGGTGCAGCTGCCCATGGTGGAGGTGCTTTTTCTGGTAAGGATTATACTAAAGTTGATCGTTCTGGCGCTTATATTGCACGATATTTAGCTAAAAATATTGTATCCGCAAATTTAGCAAAAAAATGCTTAATCCAACTATCTTATGCTATTGGTATTACTAAGCCAATATCTATTTATGTTAATTCTTTTGGTACGTCTAGTGTTCCAGAAAGTGAGATAGTAAAGATGATTAATGAAAATGTTGATTTAACTCCTAGGGGAATTAAAGAATTATTACAATTAAATAGGCCAATTTACCTTCCTACAGCAACTTATGGTCATTTTGGTAGAACATATGACGCTAATCAAGGGTTATTTAGTTGGGAAAGAATTGATGACACTCTTTTCTCTTCTTAACTTATTTAGCCACATCCTAAATAAATATTAGATTATAAAATTATAGTAAAAAAGTTTTGTTAATCTCGTATGACAATAATTTAACCTCTTCAAAATCAATATTTTACTTATTATTTAAGAATCTTGATTAATTTAGATTATGCTTGCTATTAATTTTTTGTTCTGATGAAAAATGTCTAAACAAGTTATTTAACTTACCTAAATAGGTATATGATTTGCATTAAATATGTTTACTTTTTGGAATAATTTTTTATAAATTCTCCAGTAATAAGATGTAATAAAATTCTTGAACCCGTCTTTTATTACTCTTCGAAATTCTTTCTCAGTTTTGTAAATCTATAACCAATAACAAATTAACAAACTCTTTTGCACATTTGTCACCTGTAAAGTAAATTTTTTAGTAATTTTTACCTTTATTATAATTATAACCACAATCTTTACACTGACAACAATCTGTTTCTTGTATTTTAAAAATTTCGTCTATCTATTAGTTAAGTTAAAATGTTCTGATTCTAATGATGCATGTTTTCATTGCATATCAAATTTATAAGATTAATATGATATTTTGTAAAATTTATATTGTATAAATTTTAATATATGTTTTTTTCAATTACATTTAATCGGATTTAATTACATAATTTAGTTTGGTGGGAAGATCTTGTATTAAATGAACTAATTTAAATCATTAATTTTGTTAAAAAAAATTAGTCCTTATATCATATCAAACAAGGAATGTTTACCAATAATAGAAGGTGGTAAAGGTATTGGTGTAACCAATGGTGTAACTGCTGGTAATTTTGCCAAATCTGGTGCTGTTGGCACTTTTTCAGGTGTTAATGCTGATTATTATGATGAAAACGGAAATTTAGTACCAGTTATTTATCATGGTAAAACTAGAAAAGAGAGGCATCAAGAATTAATAAATTACGGCATTAATGGTGGTGTTGCTCAGGCTAAAATAGCTAATGATATTTCTGCTGGTAATGGTAGAATTCACATTAATGTTTTGTGGGAAATGGGTGGAGCTGAGGAAATATTACACGGTATTCTTGCTAAGGCTAATAAATTAATTCATGGTATTACTTGTGGTGCTGGTATGCCTTATCGTTTGGCTGAAATTGCTGCTAAATATGATGTTTACTATTACCCCATTGTTTCTTCAATGCGCGCTTTTAGAGCTTTGTGGAAAAGAAGTTATAAGAATGTCTCAAAATTATTAGGAGGTGTTGTTTATGAATGTCCTTGGAAGGCTGGTGGTCATAATGGCTTATCTAACTCTGAAGATCCAAATATTCCTGGTGATTCTTACCCTAGAATTGTTGAGATTCGTAAATTTATGAATTCGGTTGGTTTAAATAATGTTCCGATAGTTGTTGCAGGTGGTGTTTGGAATATTAAAGAATATGAACATTATCTTGATAATCCTGAAATTGGTCCCGTTGTATTTCAATTTGGTACTAGACCTATTTTAACTAAGGAATACCCTGTTTCTAATTCATGGAAAAATAAATTACTTACCCTCAAGGATGGTGATGTTTATTTGAATAGATTTAGTCCTACAGGCTTTTATTCTTCTGCCGTAGAAAATGACTTTATTAGAGAATTAAAAGGCATTAAAAATAGACAAGCTCCATTTGCGTCAAAACAAGATGAAGAATTTTCTGAATCTGTAGAGTTCGGACCTAGAAAAAGATTGATTTACCTTAGAAAAGAGGATAAATTAAAATCGATTAAGTGGCAAAATGATGGTTTTGATGAGTTAATGAAAACCCCTGATGATACTGTCATTTTTGTTTCTAAGACAAAATCTGAGCAAATTATTAAGGATCAAATTGATTGTATGGGTTGCTTAAGTCAATGTCGTTTTAGTAATTGGTCTCAAGATTCCGAAGCTAATTTTACTAATGGTAAAAAGGCTGATCCAAGGAGTTTTTGTATTCAAAAAACTTTACAGGATGTTAGGATTGGTAAAGATATTGAAAATCAATTAATGTTTGCAGGGCATAATGCATATAGATTTGCAACTGACCCTTTTTATAGTAACGGAAATATACCAACAATAAAAGAATTGGTTGATAGAATAATGACAGGTAACTAATGCTAAATATTAATTTCATTAAATATCACAAATTAGCAATTGTTTTTTCAGCTTTATTATTGTTGATGTCCTTTTTTAGTCTTTCTACTAAGTTTCTTAACTTAGGTATTGATTTTACGGGTGGTATTTTATTAGAAGTTCGCTTTGATAAGAAAGTAGAAGTTTCAAAATTAAGATCCATCATTTCAAATAAAGGAATTAAGAAATTTAATATTCAATCCTTTGATGAAAAGGATGTCATGATTCGTATCCCAAAGGATGAAAATATCGATCAAGCTAAATTAACTGTAGAAATTAAAAAAATTCTAAATTCTAAATTCCCTAATATCGAATATCGTAAGATTGATTTTGTTGGACCTAAGATTGGTTCAGAATTAATTAAATCAGCAATTTTAGCATTATTATTATCCTGTTTTTTTGTTTTAATTTATATTTGGTATCGTTTTGATTTAGAATTTGGTATTTGGGCGATTATAGCTTTAATTCATGATGTTGTAATTACGATTGGCTTTATTTCTGTTACCTCTTTAGAATTTAATTCTACCTCAATTGCTGCATTATTAACGGTAATTGGCTATTCAATTAATGATTCTGTTGTAATTTTTGATAGGGTTAGGGAAAATCTCCAAAGATATAAAAAAATGCCAATATCTCAGGTAATTAATATTAGCCTTAATTCTACCTTTCGTAGAACTATAATTACTTCTGGTACAACATTGGTAGCTTTATTAGCTTTAATTTTATTTGGTGGTGAAATTTTAAAAACGTTTAGCATTAGCTTATTTTTTGGAATATTAATAGGTACCTATTCTTCCATTTGCGTATCTTCTTCTTTATTAATTTTTACTGATCCTAGAAAACATCAATAAATTTTAATTATGAAAAAAACATTAACTTTGTCATTTTTTTTATCTGTATCTTTTAATGATTTTGCTAATGATGATGTTCTGGCATAGTAACTAATGCGATAGTGGCAGAAATTAATATAGTCAATAATTAAAAACAAGAAGAAAAAAATAATAAAGGATAAAAGATTGCATGTGAAAGAGGTTAACAAAATATAAGAAGTGAAATAACATAGAAAAAATAGGCAATAATTTAGTAAAAAAACTAGATCTGGTGCAAATTACTATCTTCAAGATAGAGGATAAAATAAAAAAAATATCATTAGGATGGTACAAAAACTAGTCCTAATTTAAAAAAAATAAGAAATAATTAAACCAAGTTTATAGAAAAATCAGTAAAATTTAAGAAAAAATAGCGGGTCTATCACATCTCATTTTATAAAAAATTAAATATAATAAGAAAAGTAAATAAATATGAATCTTTCTGATCAAATAAAATATATAAAATATAAAAAATCTAGTATAATTGAAACTATAGAAAATAGTTGTGAAAATAATACTATTTATATTAAAAAAGATAATATAATTGATTTTTTACTATTTTTAAGAGATGATGAAAATCTAAAATTTAAAATGTTAATTGATTTATTTGGTGCAGATTTACTTGGTATTAGGGATGTTAGATTTGAAGTTATTTATAATTTATTAAGTTTTAAGCATAACACAAGATTAGTAGTAAAAGTTGCTCTCAATGATGGCGAGTCTATTGTCAGCGCATGTGATGTTTTTGAATCTGCTAATTGGGCAGAAAGAGAAGTTTTTGACATGTACGGTATAAAATTCGACAAACATCCTGATCTTAGAAGAATTTTAACTGATTACAATTTTAAGCATTTTCCTTTAAGAAAAGATTTTCCTTTAACTGGCTATGATGAGGTTAGATATGATGAAGATAAAAAATCTGTTGTTTATGAGAAGGTAAAATTAACACAGGAATTTCGTAATTTTGATTTTGAAAGTCCATGGAGCGGTATTCAAAAACAATTGCCGGGTGATGAGAAGGCTAATTTATAATATTTGATAAATTAATCGTTAATTTATGTTTAATTCTAAGAGTAAATCTAATTCTACTAAAAGAAATATCCCCGTAATATTTCAATTTTTTGTAAATAAAGATCATAGCTTTTCAGCTTTATCTTACTTAGCTGTAATATCATACATATTATGTTATTTTGTTATATTTCCTTTAGTATCATATATAAATAACCCAATATTAAAATCTTTATTATCACTTATTGTTATAATATTTTATATTAGACACATTTATTTATTTTATAAATTATATCCTGCAAAGAAGGATAGGCCTAAACATAAAAGGACTATTTCTGATATTATGTTTTTTAAGAATCCTCGCCCTCTTAATAGGGGAGATTTTATTAAAATAATCATAGCTCTTAATTTACTAGTTATAGCAATATTTTTTGAATATTTTCTATGAATGGAATTAATTTCAAAGGTTACAAATTATTAAATAAGATTAATGATCCTAAAGATCTAAAGAAGCTGAAAAAAAGTCAGTTACAAGATTTTTCTAATGAACTTCGTCAAAAAACTATTGAAATTGTTTCTCAAACAGGTGGTCATTTAGGCGCTGGTTTGGGTGTTATAGAACTAACAACTGCCTTACACTATGTTTTCAATACTCCTGATGACAAAATTATTTGGGATGTTGGTCACCAAGCGTATCCTCATAAAATTATTACTGGAAGAAAAGATAAAATGTTGTCAATTAGACAAGAAAATGGCATTAGTGGATTTACTAAAAGATCTGAGAGTGTTTACGACCCTTTTGGTGCCGGCCATAGCTCTACTTCTATATCTGCTGCGCTTGGTTTTTCTTTAGCACGAGATATTAAAAAGGAAAAGAGAGATGTTATTGCAGTAATTGGAGATGGCGCAATTAGTGCTGGTATGGCCTATGAGGCATTAAATAATGCTGGTTCTGCTCATAATCGTTTGATTGTTATTTTAAATGATAATGATATGTCGATTGCTCCCCCAGTTGGCGCCATGTCCAATTACCTTTCTCGTCTTGCTGCGTCAAAATCCTATTTTAAAATCCGCGATGTTTCCAAAAAATTTTTAACGAAGTTACCAAAAATAATTGCTAAATTTCCAAAAAAATTTGAAAAGGCAGCAAAAGAATGGTGGATGGGAGGTAATATTTTTGAAGAGATGGGTTTTTATTATATTGGTATTGTAGATGGCCATAACATTGATATTTTGCTTACTATTTTAGAAAATATTAAAAATAATAATTCCGATACTCCAATTTTAATTCATATTAAAACCGAAAAAGGTAAAGGTTATAATGATATTATGTCTTCTGGAGATTATCTTCATGCTGTAGCTAAATTTGATCCAAAAACAGGTCAAAAAGAAGAAAATAAGAGTGATATACCCTCTTTTAGTCAAGTTTTTGGTGGTTTTTTAACAAAATTAGCCAAAATTAATAAGGAAATTGTGGCAATTACAGCTGCTATGCCAACGGGAACTGGTTTAGATATCTTTCAGAAGGAGTTTATAAATCATAATAATAGGTTTTTTGATGTAGGAATTGCCGAGCAACATGCAGTTACTTTTGCAGCAGGATTATCTTGTGAAGGAATTAAGCCGTTTGTTGCAATTTATTCTACTTTTTTACAAAGAGCTTATGATCAGATAGTTCATGATGTGGCTATACAAAATTTACCAGTTAGATTTGCAATTGATAGGGCAGGTTTTGTTGGTGCTGATGGCCCTACTCACGCCGGAGTTTTTGATATTGCTTACTTAATAAATTTACCAAATTTTATTTTAATGGCACCAAAAGATGGTAATGATTTGGCTCGCGCTATTAAAACTTCTTTAAATATTGATAAACAGCCTTCTGCTTTTAGATTTCCAAGAGGAAGCACTCAAATATCAGATAATTTGAAGAAAATAATAGATTCCAAATTATCTATAAAGGAATTATCACTTAGTCTGGATAAAATTAAAAAACTGGCAATAGGTAAAGGTAAAATTATTAAAAAAGGTCAAAAAATTGCTATATTATCTTTAGGATCCATTATTAATAATGTTTTTGCATCTGATAAAATATTGCAGGAGAAATACAATATAAACATTACAATTGCTGATGCAATTTTTGCCAAACCTTTTGACCAAAAATTAGTTTTAGACTTGGCTGAAAATCATGATCTTTTAATAACAATAGAAGAAGGTTCTATTGGAGGTTTTGGCTCTGTCATTGCAGATTTTCTTTTAAAAAATGATATATTATCCAAAAATAATCTTAAATTTCAGCCACTTTACATTAAAGATAAATTTATAGACCAAAAGTCAATTAATAAGATGCAAGAAGAAGCAGGTATTGGGGTAGAATCAATAGTAAAATTAGTGAAACAATTTTATGTCTAATACTCAAATCATAAAAATATATACCGATGGTGCATGTAGTGGCAATCCTGGGAAGGGAGGTTGGGGAGCTATTTTACTTTATAATGATAAGGAAAAAAGAATTAATGGTTTTGATCCAGAAACTACTAATAATAAAATGGAATTAAAAGCTGTAATTGAGTCTTTAAAAATCATTAAAAAAAATATTAAAATTCATATTTATACAGACTCTAACTATGTTAAGGATGGAATTACTAAATGGATATTTAATTGGAAAAAAAATGGCTGGAAAAACTCTAAAAGACAGGCAGTTAAAAATTCTGACCTTTGGCAGGAGTTAGATGCCTTAGTGCAAAAATATGATGTAGAATTTTTTTGGGTTAAAGGTCACAGTGGAGATAAATATAATGAAATAGCTGATCAGTTAGCTAGGGGAGTGTTATAAGAAATAATTATAAGTCCCGTCCATAATTTTATCATATTTACAGATTAACTTATATGATTAATATTAGTGATCATTAATAATATTATAACTTATAACGCTAAAATAAAATATAATGCCAATTTCTTTTAGTGAAAAATATTAAAGAGTATTGTGTAGGCAGAAATTATAAAAAATAGTGTAATATAACTATATTATCAAAAGTCTTTAAAATTTATAAATCGCAATATAAAGTAAGATTTATTATAAAATTAAACAATATTAAAAATAACAAAGGGTTATAATAAGAATTTGTAAACAAACTAATTTAATTTAAGAATTGCAATTTATATAGACCTTCTAATCATCTATCTTTACTAAATTAGATTGTAAATTGTTGTTAATGGTTATTTTATTACTATTAGTAACATTTTTTAAATCTTCTAAAATACTGTTAAAGTTCATTTTAGTATGAATTGTAAATCCTTTAATTGTAGTTTTCATAGAAATATTCTGTTCAGATTTGTATTTTCTAATTTCAGAAATTACTAAAAGTACTTCTTGTCCAATTTCTATAGCATTTTTATCAAAAAATTGCTCTTCTAATTTGGGCCAAGAATTTCTTTGATGAATTGATTTTTGTTTATTTTCAAATACTCCCTGATAAATTTCTTCACAAATATGAGGTATAAAAGGTGCAAAAAGCTTTAAAACATGCTCTAAAATATGATATAGTGTAAAAATTGCACTTTTTTGTTCTATATTAATTTGTTTTTTTTCTTTTTCAGATAATTCTTGATCCTGATATTTAGTAGCATTTAAACCATAAGCTCTAACCTTGACAATTTCTAGATAATTATCACAAAAATCATTCCAGAAAAAATCTTCAACAATTTCACGAGCTTTAGCGTATTCAAATTTATCAAACTGCTCTTCTGATCCTTCAATAACTTGTTTTAAGCGTGAAATAATCCAGAAATCTGTTACTTGATTAATATTTTTGGAATTAATATCTTCTAAAATAGTCTCTGGCTTCCCCAATTCTTCTAATAAATTAAAGTTCATAGAAGCAAATTTGGCAGCATTGAATAATTTTGTCACTAATTTTTGTCCAATTTTAAAAACATCTTCACTATAAGCTGTGTCAGCGCCAAGGTGTGAAGTTGAGGCCCAATAGCGTACAATATCGGAGCCTTTTTCCTTAATTAAATTAATTGGAGTTACAACATTACCCTTAGATTTACTCATTTTGGTTTTATCTGCTGCTAAACACCAGCCAGAAATCATTAGATTTTTCCAAGGAATTTGATTTTGATGTAAATACGCCTTAGCAATGGTATAAAAAGCCCAAGTTCTTATAATTTCATGAGCTTGGGGACGCAAATCAGCTGGAAATAACTTGTCATGCCGCTCTTTATCGTCAGTCAATTCATTTGAAATTCCACCAGAAGACAATTGTGGAGAAATGGAAGAAGTCATCCAAGTATCCATAATGTCAGTTTCTGGCTCTAAATACCATTCTTTTCCATTTTGATCTCTTACAATTTTGGTATCATTTTCTTGACCAATTTCTATATATCCTTTGGGAATGGATTTGTTCGGATCAATTGGTAAATCCTCTTTTTTAGCAATTTCAATTTTACAATTATCCTTTATTGTTTTTTGTAAATAATCGCTACCAAATCCACTTAACTTTCCATCTTTAAATTGCTTACCTATTAAAGTCCAAACAGGAAAATTGACACCGAAAAATCTTTGGCGAGAAATACACCAATCCCAAGAAAGATTTTCGCACCATTGTAAGGCTCGGATTTTCATATATTGTGGATGCCAATTACATTGATTTATTTTGTCAATTAATTCTTGTTTTTTATCTAAAATTTTAATAAACCATTGATTTTGAACTAAAATTTCTATTGGTACACCACTTCTTTCAGCACATTTTACTGCGTGAGTTATATCTTCTTGGCGATTTAATAGATTATTTGCCTCTAAAAGATCAATAATTTTCTTTTTTGCTTGTTTAATGCCCAATCCTTCGATTTCTTGGCCAAATTTTTGGTCAATTTCTAATTTGTTAGCAGATTTTATACGACCATTAGCTTCTAAAATGATTCTTAGGTCTAAATTATGTTTTCTCCACCATTTAATATCCATTTCATCTCCAAAGGTACAGCACATTACAATACCAGTACCTTTATCCATCTTTACATCCTCATCCAAAATAATTGGTACTTTTACGCCAAAAAGTGGAGTAATAGATTTTTTATTATGAAATTTAATATATCGATCATCATCAGGATGGATCATAACAGCAACACAGGCTGCTAAAAGCTCCGGTCTTGTAGTCATGATTTCTAATTTTTCATTGCTCTTTTCAATGCCAAAATTAATAAAGTTCATCTGTCCTGACATTTCCTTTTCAACCAAATCAGCTTGAGCAAGAGCAGTTTTGTCAGAAATATCCCAAAAGACTGGTTCGAATTTCTTTTCCACCAGATTCTTATTATATAAATCAATGAATGATAATTGCGCTAATTTTTGAGAATTATCCGAAATTGTTTGATATTTTTGTTCCCAATCAACAGAAAGGGCAATTTGATTAAAAAGATTTTCAAATTCAATTTCTGCTGTTTTTACTACTTTTTGACATTCTTCGATAAATTCCTCTTTTTTCATTTCAACTGCTTTTTTACCAATTGTTTTTTCAACCAATCTTTCAGTTGGCAAGCCATTATCATCAAAACCCATAGGGTAAAAAACATCAAAACCTTGCATTCTCTTGTAACGCGCTACAAAATCAGCTTGACAATAGGAAAAAATATGACCCATATGTAAAACTCCGGAAACTGTAGGAGGTGGTGTGTCAATAACAAAATTTTGTTCTTTTGGTAGATCATTTGACCATTTGTAGGTTTTTTCTTTTGTCCAAAATTCTTGCCATTTTGACTCAATTTCTTGATGTTTATATTTTTTAGGTAAATTATTCATTAATTTCTTGTTATTTTTTCTATATACTTCCTTCTTGGGGAGTAGTATAGAGTATTTTGTAACGAATTCAATCTTCAACTTCCAATATAATATAAGGAAGTCAAATAGTGTAAATTCCTGGTAGGGTTATTTCACTAATCTTATCATGAAAGTCAAGTTAAACTTTCCCAAATTTTACTCCTTATAATTCCTTAGTGGGGTATTATAAGTAGATTTGATAAAATATATAATAATCAACAAAATTAAAATTAAAATATTTTTTTAATTTCTTGGATGGGCATCTTCATAAACCTTAAATAATCGATTTTTATCTACCTTGCTATATCTTCTAGTAGTAGAGAGGCTTTCATGACCTAATAACTCTTGGATTGATCGCAAATCACCCCCAGATTCTAACAGGTGTGTAGCAAAGGAATGACGCAAAGAATGTGGTGTAACATTTGATGGTAAATTAAGATAATTACGAATATTTTGTATTAATTTTTGAAATAAAGTTGCATGATATTTACCACCTCTGGCGCCTCGAAAAATGGCATCATCTTGATTAATTTCAAAAGGACAATGTGTTAAATAATCATTAATTTTTTCTTTTATAATAGGTAAGATTGGGATAATTCTTTCTTTACCACCTTTGCCAATAACATAAAGATTTTCTTGATATAAAATATCTTTTTTAGTAATATTTAAGCCTTCTGATATTCTTAAACCACAACCATAAATCAGGGTTAAAAGTGCTAAATCTCTTTTATTACACCATTCGTATTTGTTAAATTCGACGATTGAAGCAATGATGGAGTCAATATCAATTTTATCAATTGATCTTGGTATGGTTTTTTCGGATTTTAGACTTTTTAGATTTTTAATATTATAATTTTTAATTTGATACCTCCTTTCTAAGAATAAAAAGAAATTTTTAATGCTAGAAGTAGCTCTTATAGTTGAGTTGGTTGAAAATTTTTGCTCTTTACGTAAAATTATCCATTCACGAAATTGATTCAGGGATATATTCTCAAGATCTTTAATGTTAATTTTTTTACCAATAATATTGGAAATCAAAGAAATAAAAGAATTTAAATCATTTTGATAAGAAATTATGGTATTTTCTGTTAATCTTTTTTCAATTTTAAGAAAATTTAAGAATTTCTGGATTATTTTGTATAAATCTTGGTTAATTTTAAGCATAAATTGACAAATTAAGTTATTTTGCTATCTTTATAATCAATCCTTTTATGACATAGTTAAAGCTATGCAGCAACCTTGGGAGGGGTTATATTATTACAAGTTTCAATATTAAAATTACTATAATATCAATTAATGAAAAATATTCCAAATATTTTAACTATTTTTAGGATTATCCTAATACCAATAATAATTGTATCATTTTATTTTCATGGTTTTTCCTCTAATATTATTGTAGCTTTTCTTTTTGCTTTAGCAAGTATTACTGATTTTTTTGATGGTTATTTGGCCCGTCAATTCAAGGTACAAAGTGCACTTGGCAAGTGTCTTGATCCAATAGCTGATAAATTATTAGTGATTTTGACTATCGTTATGTTGATTAATTTTAGTCATGGTAATTTTATTATTATTATTCCTGGTTTAATTATTATTGCTCGCGAAGTTTTAGTATCAGGCTTTAGAGAATTTTTGGCTAATTATAATATTCAGATGCCAGTTAGTAATTTGGCTAAGATTAAAACAGCAATTCAAATGGGTGCTATTACTTTACTTTTGCTTGGTGAAAGTGGTTCTGGTTATGTTATTGATGAATTTTCATTAATGATTGGTGAAGAAGTTTACGCTTCCACTAAAGATATGATTATTGATTATGTAGTAACTATTGGTGGAATTTTATTTGGTTTGGCTGCTTTTTTAACCATTGTTACTGGTTATATCTATTTAAAATTAGTAGTGCAGCATATTAAAAAGATAGATCCTAAAAGTTAATATGATATAATTCTTAAGCTTCCTAATGAGGTAGTATTGAGGTTTACCAAAAAATATTAATAGTTTATCTTGTAGGTAAAGTTAATATTTTTTACGAATAGAACTGTATTAACTTATATTTCATAAAGATTTTTTAATGATAATTACTATTAATTCTAAATAAACTAAGATTTAATCCCTTTTATACTATCAGAACTCAATCTTTCCTTCAGGTCGTTAATCATAGTTTTGGTAATTTTTGTTAAATCAAATTCTGCTTGCCACCCCCAATCTTTTTTAGCAATTGAGTCATCAATTGACCTTGGCCAAGAATCTGCAATTTCTTGACGAAAATCTGGTTTATATTCAATCTCAAAATTTGGATAATGTTTTTTAATCTCCTGAGCAACTTCCTTACAAGAAAAGCTAACAGCAGCAAAATTATAATTTGAATAATAGTTTAAATCTTCAAAATTAGCTTCAGCAAGTTCAATGGTGCCTTTAATTGCATCATCCATATACATCATTGGTAACACAGTATTTTCCTTTAAAAAACAAGTATATTTTTTTCTCTCAACCGCCTTATAAAAAATATCAACTGCATAATCAGTAGTGCCGCCACCAGGCAATGTTTTGCTACTTATTAAACCAGGATAGCGAACACCTCTGATATCCATACCAAATTTTTTAACATAATAATCGCAAAGTAATTCACCTGCAACTTTGGTTACGCCGTAAATGGTTTTTGGTAAAAGGATAGTTTCTTGTGGTACATTATCTTTTGGAGTTTCTGGGCCAAAAGCAGCAATAGAGCTTGGCGTAATAATCTGTTTTAATTTGTTAATTCTAGCAATTTCTAGAATATTAGCCAGACCGTTCATATTAATATTCCAACATAATTGTGGATTATTTTCTCCATTAGCAGAAAGAATGGCTGCTAAATGATAAATTTTGGTAATTTGATATTTTTTAACTATATTTTCAATACTTTGATAATTTAAAACATCTAACTTTTCAAAAGGTAAAAATGATTGATCTTCTAAATCTCTAACATCTGAAGCTATTATGTTTTCTTTACCATGTTTTTCTCTTAATTTTAAAACTAATTCTGATCCTATTTGTCCTAGCGAGCCTGTAACTAAAATTTTATCCATTATGATTAACTTAATTCTTAACCC
>CERI01284285.1_pt1 | contig 17557 bp, 11 predicted proteins | sample 350261 | NCBI WGS metagenome assembly CERI01 (sample SAMEA2620979, study PRJEB7988) | marine metagenome | isolation source: saline water (ENVO:00002010), including
GGTGGCAGGATTCGAACCTGCGACCCCCTGCTCCCAAAGCAGGTGCGCTAACCGGGCTACGCTACACCTCGAAAAATTGTCAAAAAATACAGACGTAAAATATATAACATTTTTAATTTAATTATAAATAATAATTAATATTATTTCAGTATTATATTTAATACATAGACCTATGAACAAAATAATAAATAGATATATCATCAAAGAATTAGCAATACCATTTGCTAGTTCTTTATTCATATTAATATTTGTTTTGCTATCAAATTTCATTTTAAAAAATATGGATAAATTTTTAGGTAAAGGACTTTCTTTAGGAACTGTATTAAAATTTTTAATTTATAATTCAGCATGGATTATATCACTTGCAATTCCAATGTCAATTTTAATTGCGACTTTAATGGCATTTGGCAGATTATCATCAGATAATGAAATAACAGCATTTAAAGCTTCTGGAATAAGCATGAATAAACTATTAATTCCAGCGATGACATTTGGTCTAATAGTATTTTCACTTATTACTCCTTTTAACTTATGGATTTTACCTGAAATGAACCATAATGTTAGAAAAATAAGCCATGAAATTAGTAGGAATAGGCCTGATATAGAATTTAATGAACAGCTATTAAATTCCTTTTCAGATAAAATTATATATGTTGGAAAAAGATTAAATACTCACTCTTTTGATAATATAGTAATTTTTGATAAAGCTCAAAAAGATCATACTACAATCATGGCAGAAAAAGGAAATTTCAAATCCTTCCAAGATGGAATTGTTATAAACTTAGAAAATGGGTCTATACATGAAGAACTTGCAAATAATGAATATAGAAAAACTTATTTTGATATCTATAAAATTGCAATCCCTTTTGATCAGCTTGAATATAATTTATCAAATAATCTCATTAGACAAGAAAGAGAATTAAACATTAATGCTCTTTCTAAAAAAATAAAATCTTTTAAAAATAATATAAATAATTCAAATATTATTATTTCTAAAAATGATAATAAAATTGATTCATTAAGTAAACTATTAGTAGAACATGAGAATAAAAATAAAAAAAATATCTTAATGATTAATATGATTAAAAATCAAATTGACAATAAAATATCAAGAAAAGATAAAAACTTAAGACTTATAAAAAACTATAAACAGCAAGTAAATAAATACAGTGTTGAGGTTCACAAAAAATTCTCTATTCCTATTGCCTGCTTTATATTTATTCTTCTTGGGACACCCTTAGGAATTATGGCAAAAAATAGTAACATGAGTGTTAGTATAGCTATCAGCATTTTATTTTTTATAATCTATTGGTCATTTTTAATTGCTGGTGAAGATTTTGCTGATAGAGGAAGATTTAATCCCGCTTTATCGATGTGGGCACCTAATATATTTTTAGGTATAATAGCCTTTTATTTATATTCATTAATTTCGAGTGAAAATTTTAAATTTAACTTTAAACTTAAACTTTTTAAATTATTTAAATCTAAATAATGGATTAGAATATTCTTGGCAAGCTTCTATTGGGACATTGTTTTCAATAAAATATTCTTTATAGGAATCACACCAATCAGTTCCTAAACAACATGTACCTTCACATATATTTTTCTCAATAATTCCATTTGGGATATCCCAATCTTCTCTTGTATTAATTTTAATAATCTTACCTAAATGATAGTAGTTGCCCAAATTATATATTTCTTTGATAGCATTAGCAAAAATAGGCATTGCTGCTGTTGATCCATATTGTTTTTCACCTAATTTCATCTGGGGATCATCCATACCAACCCATATTCCTATTGCTATATATGGGGTAAAACCTATAAACCAAGCATCTGTTTTGCTATTAGTTGTTCCAGTTTTTCCTGCCATAGGTGAATAAAATTTATATTTCCACCTTAAAGATCCACCTGTTCCATTATCGATAACTGACTTCATCATATCCCTTAATAAAAAAATTTCTTTTTGATCTGCAACTTCAATAGATTCTGAAGAAAATTCTTTAATCGTTAAATCATTATTATCTTTAATTAAGTTAACTGCAAGTGGTTGATTTAGTATTCCATTATTTGCAATTGCTGAATATGACATAGTTATATTTAAAGGATATACCTCTGATACACCAAGTGCGATTGCATCAACTGGTCTAATATTTGTTGAAATACCTAATCTTTCTGATGTCTTTTTAACATCGTAAGGATTAATTAGCTCTTGCACCACTCTAACAGAAATTAAATTCAATGATTTCTTCATCCCATCTCTCAAAGTTGTTAATAAGCCTGTTGAACCATCGTGATTTTGAGGATTCCATCTAGTAGTGTCATCTATAAAAAAAACAAGAGGTTGATTTAATAATTGTGTACATGGAGTATAACCATTTTCAATTGCTGATAAATATATAAATGGTTTAAATACTGACCCAGGTTGACGCTTAGCTTGATTCGCTCTATTAAAATGGTCTAAATATTCTTTTTCAGTTCTACCACCAATCATTCCAAGAATACTTCCATGCATAGGATCGATAACAACAGCAGAACCTTGAACCAATAATTGTTTTCTTAGTTTGGGTGGAATTTCAAGATTGTTTTTTAAAATATTTTTTAATGAGTCAACCGAAATATTACTTTTTCTAGAAACGTAATCCAGTCTCTCCTTATTATTTAATAAATCTCTATTAAAAATCTTTTGATTTTTAACCATAGTTTCATTAAATGCGGTTGTTAATATTGATTGAATTCTGCTATCAAGTGTAGTATGAATATTTAATCCATCTTTATACAAATTTACACCTAAATCTGAGTCAACTTTTTCCAATTCTCTTCTAACATATTCTGAAAAATGAGGTGCAGGACTACTATCATAATCATATTTACTTATTTCAATTAATTCATTTTTAGCCTCCTGATATTCAGCGTCACTAATAAATTTTAAATCGTTCATTACTTTAACAACAAGGTTTTTACGTCTTTCAGCTCTTTCAGGATATTTGATAGGACTATATATAGCAGGTGCAGGTAACAATCCTACAAGAAGAGAAGATTCTATTAATGATAATTCTGAAGCATCTTTACTAAAATAATATATAGACGCAGATTGTACACCATAAGTTCCATGACCAAAATAAACAGAATTTAAATAAAGCTCTAATATTTCTGATTTTGTATAAGTTTGTTCAATTTTAATTGCTGTTATAAATTCTTTTATTTTTCTTAAAATAGACCTTTCCATTCCAATAGATTCATACATTGTTCTTGCTAATTGCTGTGTTAATGTACTTGCTCCTTGCTTTGCACTTAAATTAACAATGTCAACTATAACAGCTCTTATAATGCCTTTTATATTTATTCCATTATGGTTATAAAAATCCCTATCTTCCATTGAAAGCAAGGCATTTCTTAGATTTTCTGGTATTACATTTATACTAATCATATCTCTTTTAGCAACATATAGTTTTTTCAGAACTTTGCCATCAGAAGATATTATTTTTGAAACTTGATCTGGATTAAATTTTTGTAGCTCATCTAACGAAGGAAGATCTCTAGAAATAAATAAAAGATATATTATAAGACAAATTAGAGACCCAAAACAAACAAGGAATGTATTTAAAAAAACTCTCTTCCAAGAAACCTTATTCTGTTCCAAATTATCCAAAAGAAATTATTTTGGTTTAATCATCAATTTGGGATCTAATAATTTCTCAATTTTTTTATCCGATAATACCTTATTATCTTTTAAAACCTGCTTGATTGTTTTATTCTTTTTAAATGCTTCATATGCAATTTGGGCAGACTTATCATAACCTATCTCAGGAACTAATGAAGTGCACATTGCTAGACTACCTTCTATATAACCTTCACACTTTTCGGAGTTAGCTTTGATATCAACTAAAAGCTTTTCAACAAAAACATTAACTGAATTTGATAAGATATTAATTGAAAATAATATATTATGTGCTATTAATGGTAGCATGAGGTTTAATTCAAAAACACTTCCTATACCACCTAAACTTATAGCCATATCATTTGCAATAACTTGTGAACATACTTGTATCATCGACTCACATATAACCGGATTAACTTTACCTGGCATTATTGAAGATCCTGGCTGAACAGGAGGAATTGTTAATTCTCCAATACCTGATCTTGGACCAGAACCTAACCAACGAATATCATTAGCAATCTTGTTTAATCCAACTGCTAGAGTTTTTAATGAACCTGAAAATGCAACCACACTATTTTGAGTAGATTGTGCTTCAAAATGATTTTTTGTTTTTAAGAATTTAATATTTGTGTATTTTGAAATTTCATCTGCAATTAATAATCCAAAATTTTTATGTGTATTAATTCCAGTTCCAACAGCTGTTCCACCTTGAGCCAAATTGGATAATAATTTCTTACTTTGATTAATTTGAGTTAAACTATTTTTTACTATTGACTGATATCCTGAAAATTCTTGCCCAAGAGTCATAGGTGTAGCATCTTGTAAATGTGTTCTGCCAATTTTTAAAACTTTATCAAATTCTTTGACTTTTAAAGACAACTCAGATTCTATTTTAACTAACGCAGGAATTAATTTTTGTTCTACAGCAATTAAACTTGAAATATGGATAGCTGTCGGAATAACGTCATTACTTGATTGACCCATATTGATATGATCATTTGGATGAATCATATTATTTTTATCTGTAATGAAAGTATTTGCTAACGTTGCAAGAACTTCATTGACATTCATATTTGTTGATGTTCCAGAGCCTGTTTGAAAAATATCGATAGGAAATTGATTTTGAGGTTTATCTAATAATAACTTATCACACGCTTTTATAATTGCATTAGCTCTAATTTCGCTAATCAATTTAAGTTTTAAATTCACTGTAGCGGCTGATCTTTTAATTATAACAATTGAAGTTATAAAATCGTAATCAAATTTAATACCACTAATTGGAAAATTATTTACAGCTCTTTGAGTTTGTGCTCCATACATTGCAGATGATGGTACTTTCATCTCACCCATAGAATCAGAAGTAATACGATATTTATTTGATTTTTTTTCTTTACTCATAAATTTAACTATCTACTAATTATAGTTTTTAAAGCAAAAGAAGTTTCAAGAAATTATTTGACTTCCCATGTTTCTTGACCATTAATTAATGCTTGAAGGTCAGGTTCGCCCTTTAACTTTATACTATCTTTAATCTGATCAATCATCATATCTTCATAGGTCAATTTTTCTTTTTTATAAAAAATGCCAAATGGGACAGGAAGTTCTTCATCATAGGTCATTTCACTAATTAAATTAGCTAAGTTTTTATCTTTTACATTATGAACTAATATATCATCCACTGAATAATCCTTTCCAATTTCTACAACTTTAAGTCTAAAACCATCCAAAATGATACCTAAATTATTTTCAGGACCAAAAATCATTGGCTCGCCATCTTCTAATAATATTCTTGATAAGCCTCTTTGCTCCTTATCTGTTAAATTAGCAAATGCACCATCATTAAAAATATTACAATTTTGATAAATTTCAACAAATGAGGTACCTTTATGACTATTTGCTTCAGTTATTATTTGACCCATATGCTTTAATTCTTTATCAATTGCTCTTGCAACAAAAGTTCCCTCAGAACCTAAAGCAAGTGCTGGAGGATTAAAAGGATGATCAAGAGAACCCATTGGAGTAGAGACAGTTTTCTTTCCTACTTCTGAAGTGGGTGAATATTGACCTTTTGTTAATCCATATATTCTATTATTAAATAATAAGATGTTCATATCAAGGTTTCTTCTTAGAACATGAATAAAATGATTTCCACCTATACTCATAGCATCACCATCACCAGTAATTACCCAAACTGATAAATCAGGATTAGATAACTTAGCTCCTGTTGCAACTGCAGGCGCTCTGCCGTGTATTGTATGGAATCCAAAACAATTCATATAATAGGGGAATCTACTTGAACAACCAATTCCTGAAATAATCAGAAACTCATGTTTTGGAATTCCTAATTCTGGAAATACTTTTTGAACAGTATTTAATATAGTATAATCTCCACATCCAGGACACCATCTTATATCCTGATCAGAAACAAAATCTTTTTTCTTTAATTTTTGAACTTCGCTCATTTATCTTCCTTAAGTAATGATTCAATTGTATTAAAAACTGTATTAGAACTAAAAGGTTTTCCAGCTACTTGATTAAATCCAACTGCGTCAACTAAATATTTAGCTCTTATAATTGTTAACAACTGACCCATATTTAATTCAGGAATTAATACTTTTTTAAAATTCTTTAAAATTTTTCCAAGGTTTTTAGGGAACGGATTTATATGTCTTATGTGAACGTGAGAAACAGAACTACCATGCTCCTGAGATTTTTTAACAGCTGATTTAACAGAACCAAACACTCCTCCCCAACTCAAAACTAAAAGATCTCCTGAATTTTCTCCATATACTTCAAGATCAGGTATGAAATCAGCTACAATATCAACTTTTTTTTGCCGCTGCAAAGTCATTTCATGATGGTTGTCAGGGTCATAACTTACATTGCCAGATGAACTTTCTTTTTCTAAACCACCAATTCTATGCTCAAAACCTTCTTTTCCCGGAATAGCCCAAGGCCTTGCTAAGGTTTTTTCATCTCTCTTGTATGGCATAAAACCTTCTTTATCTTCAGATTTTACTAAATTATTTTTTATTTCTGGTAATTTATTAACATTTGGAATTCTCCAAGGTTCAGATCCATTCGCAATATAACCATCGGACAATAACATAACAGGCATCATATGCTCAATAGCAATTCTTGCTGCTTCGAAAGCTGTTTCAAAACAATCAGAAGGACTACTTGCAGCAATTACAACGCAAGGACATTCCCCATTCCTACCATACATAGCTTGGAATAAATCAGATTGCTCTGTTTTTGTGGGCAAACCTGTTGATGGGCCTCCTCTTTGAATATTAATTATAATTAAAGGCAACTCTGTTATAACAGCCAAACCTATAGCTTCACCTTTTAAAGCAATACCTGGTCCAGAACTAGCCGTAACAGCTAAATTCCCAGTAAAAGCAGATCCTAAGATACTTGTCATAGCAGAAATTTCATCTTCTGCTTGAAATGTTTTGATCCCAAAGTTTTTATAATTGGCTAAATATTTCAGGATATCACTTGCTGGTGTAATAGGATAGCCACCAAAAAATAATTCTAAATTAGATTTTTGTGAAGCAGCCACCAAACCTAAAGATAGAGCATGATTCCCCATTATATTTCTATAAACACCCTTATTAAACTTTGCTTTTTTTACTCTATATGAAGTTTTAATAACTTCGATTGTCTCACCATAATAAAAACCTGCTTTTAATGCTTTAATATTTGATTCAGCTATTATAGGTTTTTTCTTAAATTTTTTGTTTAAAAAATTAATAGTTGGTTCTAATTTTCTTTCATATAACCAATATACAAGACCTAAAGCAAACATATTAGAACTTCTCATTTTTTCTCTAGGGGTTAAATCAAAATCTTCTAAAGCAGTTTTAACAAGAGTGGTCATTCCAACTGGAATGGACCTGTATTTTTCTAATAACTGCTTATCATCAAGTGGATTGGTTTCCCATTTTGCAAGTTTGAGATTTTTTGGAGTAAAATTATCAGTATTAATAATTAATATGCCATTTTCTTTAAGCTCTTCTAAGTGAACTTTTAACCCTGCTGGATTCATTGCAACTAAAGCATCTAAGTCGTCACCAGGTGTGTATATTTCACGATCGCCAAATTGCATTTGGAATGAACTGACACCATACAAAGTACCTTGAGGGGCTCTTATTTCAGCTGGGAAATCTGGTAAAGTAGATAAATCATTGCCAAAAATTGCAGAAGTATTACTAAATTGATTTCCAGTTAACTGCATTCCATCACCAGAGTCTCCTGAGAATCTTATTGTAACTACATCTGTATTATTTGATACTTTGTTTGCCAATATCGTTTTCTAGTTATTAATTAACTCTGTAATTTACTTTGATATTAATATTTCAACAAAAAGAAATTATTAATAGAGTAAAAAATTATTTTATAAATTCAAACTGTGAATAATGATAATAAAATAAAGCTTACACGCTTTTCAAGTGGAGCAGGTTGAGCCTGCAAATTATCTGCTAAAGATCTTACTCAAGTTTTGAGTAAATTAAATCCATCTGAAAATTCTAAAGACAATTCAGGTTATGAAAACTTTGATGATTGTTCTATATATAAAATAAATGAAAATCAATCAATTATTCAAAGCGTAGATTTTTTTACACCAATAGTCGATGATCCATACACTTTTGGATCAATTTCGGCTGCAAATTCAATATCTGATATATATGCTATGGGTGGAAAACCATTGTTTGCTCTTAATATTGTAGCTTTTCCTTCTGATGAACTCCCTTTAGACGTTTTAACAGAAATACTTCGTGGTGGTTTAGATAAATGTAAAGAAGCAAACATTAATATTCTTGGAGGTCATTCTATTAAAGACAAAACACCAAAATATGGACTTGCTGTAACAGGTTTAATAGATACTAGTTCAATTATAAGAAACAATACACCGAAAGAATCAGATGTTATCCTTCTTACAAAACCTCTTGGCTCAGGTATTTTAACCACAGCAATAAAACAAGAGTTAGCAAGCAAAATAACGGTTCAAAATGTGATAGAACTTATGTCAACACTTAATCATGATTTATCAGAAACCAATATCAATATAAATGCATGCACTGATATAACTGGATACGGACTTCTTGGACATTTAAGTGAAATGACACAAAATTCTAATTTATCTGCAAATATTTATTTTAATAAAGTCCCCTTTATAGATGAGGTCATAAAATTTGCAAAAGATGGTATTATACCTGGAGGATCGAAGAAAAATTTAGACTTTTACAGTAAAAATGTTTTATTTGATTCTTCCATAGAAATACATAAACAATTAATGATTGCTGATGCACAAACATCGGGTGGATTGCTTATGTCAGTTTCAAAGAGTGATGCTAATAATTTAATTAAAATTTTGAATAAAAACTCAAAATACGAAACGGTAAAGATTGGTTATTTTTCAGATAAAAAAGAAAGAAATATTATTATAAATAATGAGTAAAATTTTTCTTGATAATAATTCTACAACACAAATAGATCCTGAAGTTTTTGATTCTATGGTACCCTACTTTTTAGAGAAATTTGGAAATTCATCAAGTACAACACACTATTATGGATGGGAAGCTGAAGCGGCTGTTGATATAGCTAGGGAGCAAATATCAGATTTAATAAATTGTAATGAAAAAGAAATTATTTTTACTTCCGGAGCAACAGAATCAAATAATATTTCTTTACAAAATTTAATTTATTCTAAAAAAAATCACCTTATTACGATGTCTATTGAGCACAAAGCAATTTTAGATGTATGCAATTATTTAGAATCTAAGGATATAAAAACAACATATATCAAACCTGATACAAATGGATTAATTAGTTTAGAGAAATTAATCGATAGTATTAAACCAGAAACTAAATTAATAAGTATTATGCATGTTAACAATGAAGTTGGTGTAATACAACCTATTGAACAGATAGGTCAAATATGCAGAAAAAATAATATTTTATTTCACGTCGACGCTGCACAATCATATGGTAAGGTTAATATCGATGTAAAAAAAATGAATATTGATTTATTATCTATATCTGGTCATAAAATATACGGTCCTAAGGGAATCGGGGCACTCTTTATAAATGAAAACGTTAAAATAAATCCAATTTTTTTTGGTGGTAGCCAAGAAAAATCCACTCGACCTGGAACACTTCCTGTTCCACTAATTGTAGGATTTGGGACTGCTAGTAAAATTGCTAAAGAAAAAATGAAGCAAGAATGTGAAAATATTTTAAAATTAAAAAAAATATTAATCGATAAAATAAAAGATAAAATTCCTGATGTTATTGTAAATGGTGACATAGAACAAGGGATAGCTGGAAATTTAAATATTAGCTTTCCAAGTCTTAAAGGTCAATCAATTGTTAATTCATTAAGTAAAATAGCAGTATCTTCTGGTTCTGCATGTACTTCAACTTCTAAAGTCTCTCATGTGCTACTGGGCATTGGTTTGAACAAACAATTAATTCAATCATCTATAAGGATTGGTATTGGTCGATTTAACACTAAGAGCGAAATTTTAGTCGCTGCTGAGAACATTATCTCAACAGTTAAAAATAAAGCTCGACTTTAATTGATCCTGAATGATGATAAAAAACTTCCGGGTATGAACCATACAAATTACTTGAATTATTAAATTTTATTAAATCCATAAAATTATTAAATATTTTACCATTAACTCCTTTACTTAGACTGTAGACAAAATAAATACTGGATGATTTATTAAAATTCCATTTAGTGACAAAATTAAACATTACAGAATTATATAAAGAGCTATATTTTATTTTATCAGTATCAAAATTGATTAGCTCAGAACTTAATCCAGATATAAGGTTTGGATAAACAAAGTCATCATCAGTTTGCTGTATTTCATATAAACTACTGTTTTGCCCCCATTTATCCTCGTGAACAAAATACTCACCATACAATTGGAAACTTAGATTATCACTAAAGTAAGCAGATACCTGCGTTGTATAATAAAGCTCTAAATTATTTGAATTAATAAACAAATAACTATAACTATCTCTATGACTGTTTTGATAATAATTATTCAAAACATTAATTCCACTAGGCAATTGTCTGATCTTAAGAAAATGATATGTTTCATAGTAGTCCAACCTATCATATGTAAAATTAACATCAATCCAAGCAAGTGGCTTGAATTCTAAATCAATAAGGATACTATTACCTTTATCATCTATATTATTTTTGAATTTATTCAAATTAATTGAATAAGAAAAAATATCAGATCTATAATCATTATATTTAAAATTAAGCACTGCATCATTAGGAGTTTTTATTATTTTATTTAAATCTAAATTATAATAATCATCATAAAACTTATCATTATAGTGGTCGCCTTCTTGAGATACTCCGATTTCAAAAGTAATTAATTCATTTAAAATAAGGTTATAATTAAATGAAATAATATTTGATATGGTATTTTTTGAATAATTTTCAGCTTTGTAATATTGAAATATATACTTAGACTTATTTAATGACTTATAATTATTTATTGAAAAACCTGTACTGTTTTCTTTTAAATTATTTCTAAATAAATAACCAAGATCATCAATATCAAGATTCTTGTCATATTGATTTATGTTAAACCAAAAATCTAGAAAGAGCTCATTTTTATTAAATACTGAAAAAACATCTGATCTGTAATTTAAATTTAAAGTTACTCCATTACCTTTACTTGAATGATTATTAGATTGAATTGTTTGACCATTTATATTCAACTTACTATTAATTAGATTAAAAGTATAGTCTAGACCATATACATTCGATTTAATATGCTTATGATTAAAGTCTGTGCCAATTAAGCCTATTGTGAGGTCGTTGTTTAAAAAAGATTTATTGATTTTAAAAACCGATGACTTTATATCATTATCGATCAGATTTTGATTTTGCGGCTCTGTGTAGGCTATTAGAAAACCATAGCTATAATTATTGATTTTGGATGTGTATTTGAACGCTGTATTTAAATCTGATTGAAATTGAAACGGCTGATTATTATAATTATACTTTATATAATCACCAATCCTTCTTGAATAAAAAACATTTATAGGCGTTGAAAACAATAATGCATTATCAATAAAAAAACTTCTTTTTTCATCAAAGTATGTTTCATAAGCTGTATTATTAACCTCGGATGCATCTTGATTAATCTGCCCAAAATCAGGTTTAAATGTTAAGTTTATTTTAGAAAAAGAGTTTGGATTAAAATTAATATCCAAACCAATATTATTATTTTTTCCGTTTGCATTATAATTATCTAATGCATTTTGACTAAAGTCAAGCCCCTCAATATTTCCAAAATTGTCATACAGGTATGGATAAAAATCGTCATCATATTTATATCTACTAGACGAAAGATAAGGCCTAATTTGAACTGTGCTTTTTTGAGTAAAAGATACATTTTCTATATGTCCGTATTGAGAAACAATACCTTTTTTTTCTTCAGGAAGAACAATCCAAGCCATATATTCATTATTTCTTTTTACGTATCTAATTAAATTTAGACCCCAAGTCATATTCTTTTCATTTGGATATCTAAAAATACTAGTGGGAATTTTATACTCAATTGACCAACTATTGTCACCAATAAAAACCATAGAATCCCAATCAGAATTCCAATTATCATCTATAAACTCATCATCATATATTAAATAATCTGCTTTTACATTTGAGCTATTAACTGCAAATCCATAGCTTGATTTATGATTATGGTCTGAATCAATTTCAATTATAAAATAATCTGAATTTAAATCGAAAGTTTCTACAAAATCATCATATGCGCCCTTTTTAAAAGTAATTTTTCCAGGATCATCAAACAGCTCTACTCCAACATATATATTATTCTCATCGCATGCAATTTTAACAGAACTTTTTTTTGATGGAATTTGATTTAATGAATAATTAGTTGACATAAAATCTGAAAACTCTTTAATATTTTTCCATGCCATATCATCTAATTTTCCATCTAATGTAATTTCTGAATCAAGATTTTCTAAAATGTAAGACTTATTATCTTTATACTCACTGAATGGCTCTGAAATCAGGATTGAAATAAAAACGCCTAAATAAAAAAATTTTAAACTAATATTCATGTCGTAATATAATATGTCTCGTAATACATTATTTGAATAATTAATTTTGTTTTAATTAGTAAATATATATATATTATACATACCGACTAGTCGGTTTAATAAAATAAAACATGAAAATTTGCGTATTAATAAAACAAGTTGCATCCGAAGACTCTCCATTATTACTTAATGAAGACAAACTAACATTAAAAACGGATAGTATAAATTTTGTTAGCAATGAGCCTGACACATATGCTCTAGAGGAGGCCTTGCAGCTTAAAGAAAAAAATGATGCGACCGTAACTGTTTGCACCCTTGGTCCTGAATCATCAAGACAAGTTTTAAAAGATGCTCTTGCAAAAGGTGCAGATAATGGTATATTTATTTCAGATGATGGTATTGATACATCTTCTCCGCTTAGTATTGCAAAAACAATTTCAGCTGCACTTAGCAATGATACTTATGATCTTATTTTAAGCGGACTTCAGTCAAATGACATTGGTTTTTCACAGGTTGGACTGCTTGTTGCTGAATATTTAAATACTTCTCATGCCTCTCTTGTAATGGGCACAGAGATAATAAACGATAAGTCAGATATTAAAGTAAAATTAGAGCTCGAGAATGGATGGTTTCAATGGTCAGAATTATCACTACCATCAAGTTTAACAATACAATCTGGGATTAATTCTCCTAGATATGCAACATTAAAAGGAATCATGTCGGTTAAAAATAAAGAAGTTAAGGAATACACTAAAAATGACCTTGCAATATCTGAAGATAACGGTTACTCAGTAGTTGAAAAATTTACTCCATTAAAATCAAAAGAGACAACTACAATTCAAGGTAGTGCCGATGAAATAAGCAATCAATTAGTAGATGTTTTAAAAAATAAACTGAGAATTGTTTCATAATGAAAATTTTATGTTTTATACAAACCTTAGATGGAAAAGCAAATAATAATTCATTGGAGTCATTGTTTGCTGCCCAAGAAATATCTAAAAATAATAATGCTGAAGTTCATGCTGTTGTTTTTAACAAAGATGTAGCTACCAAATTATCATCTTACAAACTTAACAGCGTTATCTACATTAACAATTCTGAGCTTGAAACCTATAACCCTGAATACTATCTTAAATCACTAGAATTAATAAATAATGAGTTGAATCCTGACTTACTAATATTTGGACACAGCTATGAAACAAGAGACTGGGTGCCTAGATTAAGCGCAAGGCTGGATAAAGCATTTGTTTCAGATTGTGTTAATGTTCAATTTGAATCTGACCTGCATTTTATAAGACCCATTTATCAAGCAAAGCTAAATGAGAAAATAAAACTTAACAATCAGGGCATTGTATCTTTTCAAGCAGGCTCATATTCGTATGAAAACATTATTGAGGGTTCTTGCAGTATTGAAGAAAAGTCTCTTGATTTACAAATTGATTTAACTGTTAGACCGGGTGAAAGATTTAAAGAGTCTGCTGAAGGTGTTGATTTATCTAATGCGGAAGTGATTGTTTCTATTGGAAGAGGCGTAGGTAAAATTGAAAATGTTGAGCTTGTTAAATCTTTAGCTGAAAAATTAAATGCACAAATTGGCGCATCAAGACCAGTTGTTGATGCTGGATGGCTTGATCACTCATATCAAATTGGCAGTTCCGGGCAAACAGTATCACCAAAACTATACCTCGCTGTAGGAATTTCTGGTGCGATACAGCATTTAGTTGGAATGAAGGGCGCAAAAAATATTATTGCGATTAATAAAGATCCAAATGCCCCAATCTTTGAAATTTCAGATTACGCTGTTTTAGGTGATATATTTGAAATACTTCCAAAATTGATCGAAGAACTCTAAATTACCCACATGACATTTAATACCATTGAACAAATAGCATTATTTGCAATGCTTCTATTATCCATAGGATCTTTTTCGTATGAAATCTTCAAAAGATTTGTCATTGTATCTAAGGGAACAGGTTCATTCGAATTTGATTCTTTAGGAATACGAATAAAAAGAGTAATCGTAGAATTTGTACTGCAAAAAAAAGTGATTTCACAACGGTTTTGGCCTGGGCTTATGCACGCTTTTGTCTTTTGGGGATTCATGTTCTTTTCAATCATTACACTGGATCATTTTTCAATTGGCTTTAACTTTCACCCTTTGTCTGATAATTTTAAATTTTTCTATGGAATTTTATTTGGAGTACCTTGGGCAATTTTTGTTTTAATAGGCATTACATCTCTTGCTTACAGAAGATTTATAACCAGACCAAAGTATTTAGGTGATAAAATATCTTACACCTCTGGTTTTGTAGCTTTATTTATATCTGTATTAATGATTACTTACATTATTGACTTTGCATATGTGGGACACAACAGTACTAGTTTAGCAATGAAAATAAACTGGTGGATTCATGCAGTACTAATTCTTGGATTTTTAATATTAATTCCAAGATCGAAACATCTTCATTTAGTTTTATCTCCAATTAATATTTTTTTCAAACCCATATTATCACCAAGCCATAAGCCTGTTCCTATTGACATGGAAGCTGATGAAGAGGAACTTGAAAATCTACTCGGGTCACTGGATAAACTTTCAAAGAATCAAACACTGGATATTTTTTCATGTGTTGAATGTGGAAGATGTACTGAAGTATGTCCTGCTCATCGTGGAGGTGGAACGTTAGACCCTAAAAACCATTTCATTTTAAACCTTAAAGATCACTTATTATCAAATCAATTAGATGCTGTAAATAAAATAGATGTTGATGCAGGTTGGGAATGCACTACATGCCAAGCATGCTCTGAGGTTTGTCCTGTTGGCAATGAAGTTGAAAAATCAGATGAAATTAGAAATATGCAAGTACTTGTTGAGGGGAATGTTCCACAAGAATACCAAAAAATATTTAATAATCTTCAAAATACAGGAAATCCTGATGGCGCGATGTCAAGTGATTTAACAAATGAACTACCAGCTTTTGATGGTACGCAGGAATATGTTTTATGGCTTGGTTGTTTTGCTAAATATAAAATGGATCCAAAGTTTACCTCATCTGTATATAGCTTAATTAAAATATTAGACAGCGCAAAAGCAACATATGGAATATTAAAAAAAGAACAGTGTACAGGTGAGCCTGCAAATAGACTGGGTGATAAATTAACTTATAATATGCTCATGCAAGCAAATCTTGAGGAATTAAAAGATGTTCAAAAAATTATTACGATGTGTCCTCACTGTAGTGTTAATCTTGGTATTGAATATGCCAAATATGCTAAAATAGATTACGAGGTATACCACCATACTCAAATAATTGAACAATTTATTAATAATGGAAATATCAAGGTCAATAAAAATAATGCTGAAAAAGTTACATTCCATGATCCATGCAATCTATCAAGAATGATGGGCGAAGTTGAAGCTCCAAGAACTGCTGTTAAATCATGTTGTAGCAATTTTTCAGAATTAGAAGAAAATGGTAAAAATACACTTTGCTGTGGAGCTGGAGGTGGATTGTGGTGGAAGAAAGAAACTGGTGGAAAAACACATCTCCCAAGAGCTCAACAAGTTGTTGATTCAGGCGCTGAGACTGTTGTTACTGGTTGTAACTTCTGTTTTGGAATGATGAATCAAGGCCTTGGACCCTTGCTACCAGAAGATAAAGCCCCAATAAAAGTAAAAGATGTTGCAGATATTGTTGCAGAAAATCTACAGTAGATGTTAGATTATATAAATAATATACCAAAATCTATATTATATAATGGGATGTTTATAGTTGGAATAACTTTAATCGTTTTAGCTATAAACCGTCAGATTACAAACAAAAAGTGATTTATATCACATCAAAGCAGTAGTTGTCTCCTCTAAAAACCGCGTATCAATTATTTATTTGGATAATATAAAAAATATATTTAGTTTCAAGCCTTAGTTGAATCATTTGATTTAGCTATTTAGTTGGTATATTAAAAGTTTGTTTAATTATTGACTTTAATTAATTAAGGAGGAGAATAATAATGAAACGATTACTAATAACAATAACCGCGATGTCTTTTCTTTTCGGACAAGCACCAGATCCAAAAGGAAATTGGAAACTATCTGGTCTTTCTGTTGACTACTTGCATATTGCAAGAGAAACGACACCTTTTTTATTAACTGTTGACTACCCTGGAACGGGAACTGCATTTAGTTCATCTAGCGATTGTGCAATAAGAGTAACAAATCCTGGATGTGCTGAAGAAGGTGCAACTGAAGCATGTATCCCTACAGATGATACGGGAACTTTAGTTGTAAACCCAAATCCAACAAGCATATGCTTTCATCTTCTAGATATTCCTTCAGGTGTTATGTTCAATAGGTTAACTAACGGTCCATTTACAAACACTGGTTTGGCTGGAATAGGTGTTAACTTAAACGTTAATATTTATGATAATGGATACGGAACAATTGCTCAAGGAAGTTTTTATCCTGACATTGAATTATCTGAAAGTCAAGATTGTGTAACTGACCTTCAAATTTTTGCTGTTGATGAAAATTTCACATGGGAAATAGGCACAGAAGAGTTAAGCTTTAGTAACTCTAATGTTCTTGGTATGGACAATGGCCTTCTTTGCGTTGGTGATGATCCTGATACAATTGGAACAGAATGTACTAATGATAGTGATGGTGATGGTCTAAATGATGATGCCGCATGGGGATTTGGACTTGTAACTGGTTTATTTGATGCAACACCAGCAACACCAGTTCCTGTTAGAGTGCCCCCTGTTTTAAATGCTGTCGCTCTAAGTGCAACGGAGGTCTTAGGA
>CERI01117532.1_pt1 | contig 17538 bp, 15 predicted proteins | sample 350261 | NCBI WGS metagenome assembly CERI01 (sample SAMEA2620979, study PRJEB7988) | marine metagenome | isolation source: saline water (ENVO:00002010), including
CCAAAGATGCCCTTAGTCGTAAAGTGGTCCTTCCACGTGCGTTATTCTCAAACTCAGTCGAGGCAAAAGCAGATGCCGCGGACAAAGAATCGATTAGAGTGTTCGACACGCAAAGGTGTGGCCTTTGCTACGTTAAAGAAAGGAAATGCATAACATGCAAGGCCATTTTGAACTGGTACTATTTTGTGCTGGAAATAGACTTGTGGTCGACACGTTTTTGATCGCCGCCTTTTGACAGTGAAACAGTACTTGATTGTTCCTGCATTCTCAAGTGCTCACTTTTTTGATCACCGCCCTTTGACGGCGAAACTGTGTCTGTAGATTTGTGTATTGTCCAGTGCTGTCCGTATACGTGAGGGTACCGACTCATGACCTGGTACTCTCCAGCTTGACGCCAACACAGTTGTGATAAAATTTTCTTTTTTGTCTTGTTTTTCTTTCACCAACGCGCAAAAAATTAAAAAACGAAAAATGCACAAACAAAATCGAAAATTGTCATTGATTAGCACGCATTATTGTGCACCAAGACGAAAAACACTGTCATGTCAGCGGCAGTCTGTTTCTTCGCCTCTTTCATGGAGGTCATGCTGATCACATCATGGCCAGTGTCTATGAATGACTATGGCAACGATCAGCTTTTGATTTGCTTTATTTCCGTGGTTGTATCGATCCCATCGAGCATGTTTGCGTTTTTTGTGGCGTATGCCACTGGAAGAGACACAGGATCAACTATGTGGGCCTATTCTGTCACGGCGAGAAAAATCTTGATTGCCACCGTGCTTTTGTCTAGACCGATGTTTATCTGTATGTTGTTGTCGTTTTTCATCTGTGCCATGGTGGTTTTTGCGTGTCGTGGAAGGCCCCTTGAACCTTTACAGTCCCTGAGAACCATCATATCAATCATCTGCGACAGCTCGGTCGCCGGCATGGCGATCTTCACTGACCTTACACCAATCGCAATTTTTTTCGTGTTTGTCCATTTGTATCCGTTTCAAAAGGAAGAGGCGAAAGACAGATTGACAACGGCGATAGTGTTTTGTATGTACTGTTTTAGTCTTACATGAGTCGCCACGGTCTCTTTTGTTTATGATTTTCTATATCCGTATCATTTCGTGGTATACATCAGTCGCCTTCATGAGTTCCTGTACAGGAAACTAGTAAATGTTTGAGTTAAACCAATAAAAATATAAAAGACTATACCTCGGTGAAAATGCCGCCAGGTTTGCAAGGCATGAAAGAAGCACAAAAGCATGCAAATGACTTTCCGGCATATTTGATTTTTTTTCTGGTTTTATTTACAAGCGTGATATCCTCCCTCAAGCGCATTGAAGAGTGGTATCAACAAATCACAAACGACGACAACAATACCCTAAGCAGCAGAACCCTGAATCTTGCAACATTTGCGCAAAACATACCACCGTCGATGCAACTGCAGTGCATGGTATTCATCTTGCTAGTACTCTATGGCATCCTCACAAAAAATGACCTCGTACTTATATTTTCCACCATTAATATTCTCGCCGTGTTTGCCGGTGTTGCTGTGACGCACGCGGAATACTGTGAAAACATCAGAAATTTTTGAAGTTTTCAAACAGAGAACCCAAGCGTTGCTTCCAAGCCTATTTGGGTAATTCTGACAACAAAGGATGGTTGAGCTGAAGTGCCATTGCTTGTCTGAGTTTTTGCGTTTGGAGCTTGTTGATTTGGAGAACGAACCAACGTAATATTCCATCATCATCAGTTAATTCGTGTGCTTTCTTAACGACTTCTCTACATATTTGTTGAAAATCTTCGTTTGTCAGGTCGCGATTGCTGCTATTATGTTTGTACCATTGTAACAAGTTAGAGAAAATTTTACCGTCAAAATTGATGAACTGTGCTTCTGGAAACGGAAGTTGAGCAAAAGCGCCGTTTGGCGTACAGTCTAACGGCATCACAAAATCAGTTTGTGATATTAAACAACTTCCCATTTGGCTTGTGTCCACCTTTAATGCTGGAACAAAATAAAGAGAATTATTGTCGTATTCATGTTGAAGCCAAGTCGGGTTGATATACATTCCTCCGTTTGCTGCCCTGAATTCAAATACGTCTCGTACTCGGTAATATCCTGCCCATGTCGGTTTAGGAATCAATCCTTTCATCGTGTCAAGCCAGCACTCATATAAGTAGATGAGGACATCGTAAAGAAATTGCGACCTTTCTTTCATGTTTTGGATGTTTTGGTTTGTAGGAACTCTGTTTTGAAATTCATCACACATCTTTTTAAGAAAAGCAACCTGAAAACAAATTTGACACAAATGTTTGAGGCTCTCTTCTACTAATTGCATGTCATGTTCACTGAGAGCTTGTAGCCGTTTTGTGATGATAGTTAGTAACAAATAGTACATCTTCAAAAAAATGGGAATTGCTCTATTGGGATCGTTATAATCTGGGTTGTGCCAGAAACTCGTTTCCATCATTTTCCAGGCCATACCAGGCACCTCTTGTGCGGTATAAAATGTGTTCCTTCCAGCAGGGTCCTTTATAGAAGACACGCCAAGATGAAAGTACCGAACCAGGAAGTCTGAAGGTGGCGGCACCAACAACCGCATGGCTTCGTCACCATCTACCGCAAATAAGTGTGGATATCTGTGTCTTGACCCTAAAAGGCCAAGTTGGTGCTTCCAGATTTCCACCACCTCTGGCGGAGTGTTGCGATCTTTATCATACACAAGATTGACCAAGGTGTCATTTGCTATACCGTTTAAGCTATCAAGTAATGGTATTTTCATGTCACCAAATCTATTCCAATAAAATCCATCCCGCCATTCTTGAATGTCATCATTTCTTGGATTAAAGCGCCTGCCATATTCGAACAAAAACTGCATTTGACGTGGTTTGCCGAAGACAACTCCTGTAGTATCAAAATTTGCCGGAGCCACTGTTTCCAAAATACTGTGAATAATTTGTTGCCTGTACAACACTTTACAATCCAGTCCAATCAAACTCAAGAAATTCAACTCCACGTCCCCGGCCAGATCCGCATGCTTTTCTAACCCATCTCGGACGCGTTGGTCTCGATTGTGTTTGCCACGAGATAGTCTTTTTCTGCTGCCGAGTCTGGACCTGCTTCCCTTCACTACATCTGCCTCTGTTTGAAGCAGGTCGCAATGTCCGTATTGGCATAAGTACACAGGCATAAAACTTGAACAAACCTGTTCGTTGCTTCCATTTATATACTTTCATCAAAAATACAGATTGGCAAAGTTGACAAATTTTTTTTTTTGCCAACAATAATATCTTTCAAAAAGTTAACTTTAAAAAACAAAAGTCAGCGGTCAGCTGTAAAAATCGAGAAAACTCACTGTGAAAAAACAAAAAACGTTTCTTACTGGACTCTCAAAGTTTACAATGCTGTAAAACTTTCAAATAAAAAATATATCAAAACAAATCAAATTTTTTTACTGATATATAAGCATCCGCAACGGTTCACGTGGTTCAAACGCCCGAAAGGAGCACAGGCACCATGTCACGAGATGAGCGGCTCGACACCGCGATGGTTCTGGACATCATCATTGACACCATCAACGACGATGAAGAACGTCTGCATTTTTGTAACAGACTGCCGCTTGTTTGCAAGCAAACGTTGTCTACTGTTTTGGATCACCGCCAGCGTTATGCGACTGAGATGCAAGCCAGGATGGACAGTTTTTGCATGGAGGAAATCATTCTCAAATTTCAACACAAGACCAAAGGGTTCCAACTGAAGTACAAGCCGTACGAGGAATTGAAGAAAAATGAACCGATAATGTCGGTGTCGCATAATCTGTGGGCCGCGTATTACGAGTATCCAGACAATACAAAGCAACCCTTCACGTATTACGAGTTTCTAAGCAAATGCTTGTTCACCCCACACTATGATGAAAGGCTGCTTTTTCGCTCAATCGAAATGCTTTTTGAAGTTCTGAGTCAAAGCTATCAGCGCATGAAGTCTCCCGATGATTACCGCGTCAGTTACTACGAAAGTTTCAATCCTATCTGTTTTTTTTATGCATCACAAAGACGGGCGATGAAAATGCTGCGGGACTACATTCATAATGCAAAACACACCATGTTAAAGGCAACCTATTTGATGCGTTTGGCCTTTTTCTTTCCGAATTTGTTGGGAGAATCATATTACGATTTCTGGTTTGATTTGAAACCGATTTTTCCAGAATGCACTGCCATATCGTTTCTGATTGAGTTGGGTCAAAAACACTACAATTACATCGAATTCCGTCGTCAAATTTTGGATTTGCTTGCTGATTGCGTCTTGAACAAGATTGGGGAACAAGCCGAGGAAGACAAAACAAAAATACGTCTTTGCCTCGAAGACGTTCACCATTACCTGTTCAGTGGGGAATTGTGTTGGGTGTTTGAAATGTGCGGTAAACATTGCCAATCGTACATCAGTTCGAAAGCGATCGACGTTGTCATGAAGATCACATTTTGCTCCAGTGCGGACAAGAATGAGGTAAAATCAATTTTGAGCGCGTACACACTGCGGAAACCATGGTCTCTTCTGGCTTACGAGACGTTGAATTATCTCAAAAACACGTTGAATGCTACGTGACAGCATTGCCGTCACATGACCTCGTTCCTATTGCTGCGACCTTCAATGCCTGCGCAAACCGAAACCATGTTTTCGAATGCTCCTTGTTGCGTGCAATATATGTAGCGCGTTGGACACCGCTGCCTTCCACAATGATGTCAGCGCTGTCTTTGTTTTGTTTGTTTTTCTCTTTACTGTCATACAAAGTTATTTTCTGGAGCGACAAGGAGGTCTCGCTGTCCTTGATTTTCATTCTTGCTATTTGTTCATGCTGCATGGCGCAAATTTTCAGTACAGACGGATTCAATATGTTCTTCAGCGACGTTTGCAAGGTTGCAGACGACGCCCATGAGAGTGCAACACTACACAGCGTGAAGTCTTTTGCAACGGATGTGTATTCATCTGCAAGAAACATTGCACTCTTTTATCTCTTTTAGGCGATTTTGATTTGTCGTCAACCCTCGTTTTGCCTAGCAAGATGTTATTCGTTTCAAATTTTTTTCAATGATTTAAGTGTAGTAAAATGAACGATTTTATGCGCCATGTCCATTTTGGTCTTCTCGTCAAAACTTATTGTCATGGAGTCCACCATGTCCAAAAACAGAATCACGTTTTCGAGCACGTCGGAAAAAAACGAATCGATTTCCTCTGTCTTGTCTTGGTTCCTAAAACATATCACGACGTGAGATAATCGACCGTCTGTGCTTTTATCATATTCAAGCATAATGTTTCGGCAAAGAGAGCCTGCAAAACGTTCCGTGTTTTCATGGAAATTTCGCTTGTCTAGTTCTTCCTCCAGGCTCAAAGTCATGCATGCAGAATGGTCACAACCAGCGCGTCAACTCTTTGTTACTTTGTTTTTGTTTGCAGCAACGTGTCTTGAAAATGTCAAGAATAGAAGTCGATCAGCACTTCGAGAACATTTTCCATGTAGTACGCGCAGTCGTTTTCCGTGCACTTCAGCACGCCAAAACTATCATAAGCGATAAAAGCGTTCGGACTTTTACAAGAACACTGACACCCACTGTTTTCGCCCGCGTCTTGGTCTATGTTTTTGTAATCGTCTAATGTTGTTTTTTCAATACTCATGACAGACTCTTGCCTCGCTTACGTTCGCGCTCAATTTCTTTGTCTCAATTTTTTTATTTTTCAAGAAAAGGAACGCCACACAAAGTTGTAGAAAATTAAAATCAAGTCAGAAACACTGTATAAAAGCAGAAGCCAGCCCGCTCAAGGCAATTATGGCGCTGCTGCTACCTGGGCTAATAGAAGGCGACGAAATTGAAGTTGTGGACAAAAGCAAAGACACAGAAGACTTTGAATGCTTGCTGACACTGGAAACGGACAAGAGCTTTGACTGTCACGCGTTTCTGAAGGAAATGCACCAGTCGAACCACCAAGATGAGACAGAAAAAAAACGAGCGCGGTGCGTCAGAACAATTAAACAATGCATCGAAAGTGTTCCCCGTGAGGTGCGCATCATCAGATTGTCCAAGTGTGGGCATTGTTTTTTGGAAGTACCCTTTCTGTACCACGTCATGACCACAGAATTCAAGTGCCCTGTCTGCCGTTCCGGAAGCTCGTCTGTGATTGATATCGGAGAAAAAGAGATTGAAAACATGAACGAGAATACCTGGAATTGTCTCTGCCGAATCTCAAAGCAAACCAGAGACCGGCGCAAGATGGAGGATGCCGTGGAGGAAATGCATTCGTTGATGGAACTACAACTCATTGAAGTGCAGAATATCAACAGCATGTCGGTTGCAGAGCTGCTGACAGAGATTCAAATCACAGTAATCTTCTCAGTTTACAACGTTGTCCCCAACACAGCTGCCGGATACCGCGGCGTAAGTCCCTCCGCGAACGTCACAGTGCAACTGCGCCCGAATTTCATGTTGTCGTTTTCGGCCGAGGAATCCATGGACGGGGAAAATTGCCCGATGGTATATGAAAGCGGCCACGCCCAGCGCCCTCTGAGCTTGATCCTGAGAAGCTGCGCCGCCTTTTCTTTCACGTTGTTTGCCCAGTCCGACGACGGCGAGTTTGCTTTCTTTCAATCTGGCGTTCTGCACATACCTGACCAAGAGCGGGTTGAAAGAGACCCAAACGTAGTCATTTCATGCACGTCTGGATTGAATGGGCAGGTCGTCATGAGATGGGATGCGTCCGCTGCCAATTGCCTCTTACTGCGCGGTATTAGGTACCAAACCGACGTCGCAAACGCCAGAAGAATTCGTTTGCACACCCTGAACGGGTTCACACTGTAAAATATTTTACGGTGTTTTTTCTTTTTTATTTCCAAAATTTTTATTTAGATTTGACTCTCAGTGGAATGGGTAGGGGGGGTGTTACTTCCGGAAGGAAAGGAAATGTCCAGTTTTTTTTAGACCCTTTATTTTTAGGTAATAAACAATTTTAAAATTTTTTGTCTCGATTTTTGAACATCTTTGGACCAGCACAGATATGGCAGAGAAGCGCTCGCAGTTGAGATACAGCAGCTTGATAGATCTCATCGATCAAAAGGCGGATGATGGGATGCAGCGGCAATGTTTGTGCTGCCTGCGCTTCATTAATATGTCTGGTCCCAGCACGGTAAAACTTGATCTTGGGGCTGGCCTGTTGTCTACACTCTTTCGTCCAAGCATGCAGCTCTTCCCGGACATGTTCTATCGCCAAATGAAACTGCTCAACGACGAAGAGTTTGTCGTTTGCTTCATCTGTGAACCAAACATTAAAAAGGCGATGAAGCAGCTGGATGCTGGGAATATCGTGGAATCTCCTTCAAAATTTATCTACGACAGTCTGCAGTGCGTCGAAGGTGGCAAGTTCACGTTCAAGAACTTCTTTTCCATATTCAAAGGAATCATATGCATGACATCTGAACTGACCACGCCAAGCGCTATCTACTGCCATCCCTTTCGCTCCGCAAACAATGACATGCTGGAAGGGGTGGTTGCCTACATGAAGAAAATGGCAGTGTACAACAAAAACGATGACGACCACAGCACGGAGCGTTTGATTTGGGGGTCCTTTTGTGCGATGGATGATTTTGAAAGCAGGGTCAGAAAGACGCCGCCAGTGGAAGAAATGATCGCCCTGGTTCGTTGGTTCCATCGGGGCTGTGGCAACGACCCGTTGACACTCAGAATGAACACGTACAAGGATACATGCGAAGAGACATCCAGTCTGCGTAGAGGGATGAGAAACGAAGAGTGTTTGAATGTCTTTTTGAAAATGAATCCCAAGTACCGAGAATCAGAGGGCAAAAGTGTGTGCCTACATTGCGCAGGGTGCCGCGACTGCTTCGAAAGGCTACAACAAGAAGACCAGAGTACATATGCCACCGCTGTGATGAGCTCGTGGGATGTTCTGAAGCCCTACATGACCCACTGCGTTTCTTTGTCTGACAGCGCTGCCTTTCCTCCATACACAATTTTTTGTGTGGCCACCAACACCATTCAACTCCGATCGTTTGAATACTACAAGAACGAGTTATGTCAAAACATCCCCAAAGACTACCAATACAAGACGGCCAGGCACTTTTATTCTTGGCAACTACAGATGCACAACAAGTTTATATCAAATATGGAAACGAAATGACTATCATCGCAGAGTCTCTACTTGACAGCCTTTTTGAAGGTAGAGTTGGTAATCAGCAAGTACTGCTGTAATGTCCACACCTTGATGCCATCATACTTGGCACCGAGGGCGTGCCGAGAACAGACACGAACACATAGAATGCGCTTGCTGTAGCAATCCAGCAAAAAATAAGATTGCTGCAGCGAGGTAGATTTGCACATGCAACACGTTTTGCCACTCTCTTCGACCTCAATATTGCTGCTCACGCACCCGTTTAGCCGTCCTGCAATAAAATTTCTGCTTGCATAGCTAATATTGGGCGTACTTGCACCCAACGCGCTCGTGCGCGCAAAGTACATGAACGTGTTGGAGAGCAGCTCGTTTTGGAAAGAGGGCGAGAACACATGTTTGCCCCATGGAACGTGGTTGCACGTCGGATCCTCGTAATTTCCAGAGTAAACCACAAACTTGCAGCAGTGTTGGCACATGACGATGGGGATTGATCGGATGAAAGCCACCCGTCCCAGCATACCGATCTTGACGCACATGTCCGCGCGGTTGCACTTGGTGCATGAAATCTCGTCAGAACGCAGGTCGCACCTGTATGTTGAAAAGACACCATTCCGCGCACAGCGGAGACACAGGTGCAACGAAGAGCACTTTGCCGCCTCGTGCATGCAGTATATGCCCATGTTCCGGAGGGTCTGAAGCTGTTTCATTGTCTGCTCAGCTGTGAGTTCGTACACTCTGACCAGGGAGGTGCAGTCCCACAGGTGCACAATGTTCTCGCTGGGCACCCCCTTGCTGCGACAGATGCTCTCGAAAATACTGAACTTGCTCGTGTACGGAAGCTCTGTCAAGCAGGCGGCGTAATTATGGTCCTTGCAATGCTGCTTGTCGCCCAAAACACTCTTGCGCTTGACCCGGTTTTCATTTACTGAGCCTGAATTTTCAGAGAATACGAGCTTGGACGACCGTGCGTTCCGCTCATACATGACCTGACAAGACGCGGTGGTCTCTTGCAGAATTTGCAGAACCTCTTCGTCGCTCAAAATTTTCCCATGCAATCCATTCTTGCTGGCGAAGTTGCCATAAACGGAGTTGAGCTCCACACGCAGCTGCTGGCCCATGTTGAACGCATTGTTGTACAGTGTTTCGTTTTGTGACGCAGACGCAAACCGCGCGTGCGGAATGCTCGTCACCTCTATTGTGTAAAAGTAAACGTACTCTACAAAACAAACACGAAACAGTGCGCGTAGTTGGATGTAAACAGCGTTGCACTTTTCGTGTTTCTGGCAAAACAAACGCTCGAAGAATCGAAAGATACTGACGCGAAGCCAGAAGGCGACGTCCTTGACACCGTGGCGCGAGTACAGAGACAACAGTGTCGGCATGCAGCACCGAAACATCGTAATCATGTCTCTATTGCCGTCCATGGACCAGCCCCCGTCGCCCTGCGTGCGCCGGCTATTGTACATAAATGGCAAACAGCTGCGCATGAAGCAGACTAGCTCCCCGTCCTGGCTCCTGCTGTAGCACAGCGCGCGCATGATGCACACAAACAGATCCGGAAAGAGAGATATGTGAAAGCACACGGCCCTCCCCGGCCTCTTCCACAAACTGAGCCCGCGCTTGCACCCGGTTGCGCAGACTGGGATCATGTCCTGCATGTTTTTACGAGCGTTTTCATCGCCACACCGCGCCTGCTCCTCCAAAAACTTGATAATGCTATTCATGTCCTCAGCACATGTGCTACTAGAAAGCCCCCTGCTTGTCCCACTTTCTGAAAGCTGAATTTTTTTCAGCTCGGAAATGGACGAAATAGTTTTCATCTCACAGCACTCAAACACGGCCGGCTTCGAAGCTCGATTGCGATTCCTCTTCTGCACACTAGCCGCAGCGTCGGTTTTCGAAGACCTGTTTGAGTTCTTGGAGCAACATTTCGTTACAAACAGGGGGCCCCCCGAAAAGCCGGATCCTTGTAGGCAACGCCGACCTGCTCCATGTAGCAAATGTCCCCGCGCTTGAAGACGCGATAGAAATTCCTCTGGTGCCGGACAATGGGCAGCGGCAAGTTTTGTAGGCACCCGTTGGGCGGGCAAACAAGCATTGCTCCGAGGTCGTATTCACCTTCGGTCGAGTGCAGGTTGAAAAACTTTTGAATCAGGCCCTCCACTCGTTCATTCGACTGCAAGAGATCGAAAAAGAAAATCTGGGTCGCGGCGCGGAGGCATGGTAGGCACAAACCGTTGCGTTTCTTTTCCTCCGACTCCCAGGGCAAAACGAATTCCACCCCAACAAATGGACAGGTGGGGTCGATAAACTGACACTCGCAGTGTCGGCCGCGGACGCAGCTGCGCTCACCAGTGGCAATGGCTTGCCTGAGGTAAGAGTCCTCGTACTTTTTGCTCACTGGCTTGATCTCGCTTGTGTAGATCAGATTATGCGTGTCCACACCGGAGAGGACTTTTTTGTAGTTTGTCATTGAGACAATGCTCTGTAAGTTTGCGCCGACATTCTGGAGGATTGCTTTCATCCTGGCCTCGCTGCAGGGGATGTTTTGCGTCCGCTGCAACGCGCTCTTCGCGACCACGCGTAGTTTTTCGACATTCTCCTTGTGCAATTCGGCGTGCAAGTTGCTTTTCTGTACCATGGCGGGTCCTTCCAGTGGCACGTTAGGGGCCGGTGTTTCCGACGCAGCAGCTTTCGCGCTCTTGCTTGCCCCCTGCCCCGTGTTGTTTTTGCGCCGTCTTTTCCGCGTGCTGGTCTCCTCCGTCGAAGGTTCGACAGAAAAATTGTGTTTTAGTGTCACGTTTTTCCAATTGTCTGGAAACATGGTCACTTATGGGTTGGCTTTGCATAAACACACACAGCGGTATCCTGTGTTGTATTTTCTTTTTATTTTATATGTGAGTTTCAGGTTGGTCGTATTTTGTTAAATATTGGATTTTTTATATCATTATGCATATATCAATGTATTTTAGGATTCACATATTTCAAGTAGACTTTTTTAACTGGTCTGGCCAGGTAAATGTCCACCGCTGTGCCTTCTAAAGGCCGACGTACATTCTTTTCAAGCCAGATTAGTGTCGGCAAAAAAATTTTACTCTGAGTTGTCATACACTATCTGCTATGGACTGCATTAGGCTTATATACACTGCCCACACACCACCGTCTTTCATTCAAAACATTATATGGTTTCCTTTTTATCGGGCCTCTTCTTGACGGGCTTTTTCGTGATTTCAAAAGAAACAGTGGCTGCTTCGGTCAAATCCTCGCTGCTTGGATCCTCCACTGTATTGGTTGAGTTCTCGATCATGGAATACGAGGGAACAACCATGCTAGGAACCGGCGCGAGAGGTTTATTCAGATTTGTGAACACGGAGGAGAGCGTCATTTTCTTCCAGTATTCGTTCAAATCCCTGTAGTCGTAGAAAGTCCGGCGCATAATGATTTCGATTGGCGGGCACCCTCCCATGGATAGAGCGTCAAGTGCCAACAACTTCGCGTTGTTACTGAGGTTCATTTGCTTGGACATCTGGTTGGCGCACGCAAAACGCATAAACGTCTCTGGCTGCAAAAACTTTTCGAGGGCCGAAACGGTCCGGAAAGAATTCTCGCGCACATCCACCGCCGGTGTCAGCACCGAATACTTCCGCACGTACGGGAAAAAGATGTTTGTATCGCACGTCTTGACTGTCGTTGCAGTGTTGGGGTTGGAAGACAGCTTAAACTCCACATTGTTACCACCAACAGTCAACGTTTGCATCTTGAACCCGAGAGAATGCCCTGACGAGAATCCTTGCTCCCGGTTCCATATGTTGCTTGCACGGCGCGACTTCCCGGTACATTGAATCGTACCCGCAAAATCGTTTGGCCAGTTTGTCGACGGGTTCATGCTCTCTTGGTGCGCGCCACCAGCGTCATCTGAACCAATAAAGATGCCCAGCGGCCGGCAATTAGAGCGGATGAAATCCCACAACACTGTCTGCACGCGTTCAACAAAAATATTGCCCAGTGCCTTCCCGATCTCTTTCCTGGCATTTGGATCCCTAATGGTTGCCAATTGATCTAAAACATTCAGGTCCACCAACACTTCCGTATACCACTTTTCGAGGAAACACGGCGTTTTGTTTTGCGTCGCGCCGGCAATACTTTCCATGCCCCAGGCGAGGATGTGATCCAGGCGAAGGTCGTCGCTTTCTGCTATATGGTCTAGCCATTTTTTCCACAGCTCAAAGCGCTGCTTCCCCTTGGCCCTAACATTATTGGCAGCATCCCGCAGCTTATCTCGGTAAAGCGCCTCTCGCGCCCTGGCGCCGACTTTGGCCCCAATTGAAGCGACCACGTCCGCGTCACAGCACACGCCCTCGAAAAGGTGAAAAAAGCTCTGCAGACGAAAAAGCACATAGTTTACGGTAGCGAGGTTGATACAAGTTGTGTAATTGAACTGCGTCTTGCGCGTCAGCCGGCTAGCAAACTGCGCGTTCACCATGGGGGGCGGGCAACGAAGTGCCCAGACAATGTCGCCCGCGTGCAGGCTTTTGGGCAAATCCAACCACGAAACTGCATTGTCCTCCGAGTTCGGGAGACGCTGAGGCACCACGATCTGAGTCATATTAATATACTGGACATGCTGCGTCTGATTCGTCAACAAATTTTTTTCCAGAGCCTGCTTCTTGGAATTATCTTGCTCCAGAGGGCCCACCGGCCCGCGCTTGCCGGTGTTTCGGTCCCAAAACCCATCGGGGCCGAGGTTCTTCCGAATCGAGTCTGCGCCTCCTGGAATTTTCTGCGGGGCAGAATTTCCATTCATTACGGAGCTTGTGAGCTGATTATTCCTGAAATTCATCAGGGGGTTCAGCAGAGTAGCCATGTTCAGCTTCCTTTGTCAGGAACGGACACGCGTGCTTTTATATACAAATTTGGTTCTTGTAAAACAACCCACTGAAGCCCACACACATTCACGGTGGCAAAAGGCCCCAAAACAGTTAGAAATGAACGACAAAGCTAGACCTCCCTGCGACAATAACGCTGTTCAGTCGAGAAAACGACTCGAAAAAACACAAAATTGGCCGACCCCGTTGACAATCCCCCGCGAAATTCGTAGATTTGTCTTTTCGTCGCCCTTCTCTGGTATTGTCGGTTGGTTGGAGCACACAGTGGGATTTAACGTGTTTGGGTGGGGTATATAAACGCTGTCTGTGCTCGGGCAAAAACCAACCCTTTCATTTTATGCATGCGGCCGCGGTTTTGCATCGTGACATGGATATACGCGAGCATGATCTTCCTGCCCGCCGATGCATGTGACCCAGGTAGTTTTTTGAATGCAACGACCAACGAATGTGTGTCGTGTCGGCCTGGTTATTACTGTTCTGCCGGCATAATCACAAGATGTCCTGATAATATGGCCAGCCCCGCGAACAGCACTGAGGTGTCTGGGTGCTATTGCCCGAGTGGCTACACTTTGGATAGCAGCGGGTTCAATTGCGAGGAGTGCTATGAAAACTTTTTTTGTGATGGCACCAAAGCAACGGCGTGCACAGCGCTGTCGCGTAGTCCGTCGAAAAGCACTAGCACACAAAACTGCACATGTGCGCCCGGTGCGTTTTTGAATGGCACGACGTGTGTTCTGTGTGAGGCTGGCTTTCACTGTTTAGGTGGGATGCACCCTGCCACTGCCTGCCCAGAGCACTCATACAGCCTGGCGGGGGCATCCGTCCCGGAAAAATGCCAGTGCATTGCGCCGTTTGTAATGATCTCACGGCAAGAGTTTGCCTGCGTCCACATTGAGGACGCCTCTGCGCAATTCGACCTTATGCAAGTTCAACTTCCCGAGGTGTCAATCTATGGCCTTAAAAACGCGCTTGCGATCGACGTGCAAGAACTATCCGAGGCCCAGAAACAAGCCCTTATTTTACACGGAGAAGCAACGTGTATCAACGAGTACGGTGCCGGTAGTTTGTGCCAGTCGGATATTACCGGGGCCGTGATTGACACAGAACACTCAATGCTTATATTCAAGAATGTCATTGTCGATCCGCGTTTTGTTACGCTTTTGTTCAACGTCTTTCGGCAAGCCAAACTTACAAAAGAAGTCTACATACAAAGGCGTGAGATCTGGTACACGGATTGGTATGAGAGGTCGGGGCGCAAGAGCAGCATGATCGAGGTGCAGGGCAAAGTCTCGTTTTCAAGCATGCAAAAATTGAAGCAGTACTACGAGGATCTACCCGTCCTCGTTTCTGCTGTGCGTGCAGCGGTGTACCGCTTCAAGCAGGCCGATGACAATTTGCACACAGTGCAAGTTCTCGTACAGCCTAATGTTTTAAGATTGTCGTGGGACTGGCTACACGCCGATGCACTACAGTGCCTTTCGAAAGACGGAGAGCACGTTGCAACTTCTGGGTTCAGGAAGACGATATCTTCACAATACAACCTGTACGACGTGGGCGCCTTGCCTTGTCCAACGGTCGAGCAGATTGCGTGCATGCAGGCAAAAACTGGTCTGGGTACATCCTTTTTCAACAATAAGACAGCCGCACAGTGCGACCTCGATATCAAGATATTGTTTGAGGGGCAACACAGTCCAGCTCTGTCCGCGCACACCCTGCAGACTTTGCGCGACGTATTTGACGTTGAAGAGGACAGTTTACGTGAAACAAACGTATCGCTCGTCAAGTATTGGAAAAACAGTAATACATTTGACGAGATGTCGACACAAACACAAGAGATCGAGGCTGCTGCACAAAGAGAACAAACAGCGCGCGAGTTTGAAGTCGTGTTGTTTGATTCTGGCATTCAGTCCTCCACCTTTTGGACCGTCACATTCACAACCGATTCTGCAGCTGTGTTGCAGTCGGATTGGTCCTGGCTATTACTGGCGACAGGCTTTACAGCAGTCGACGCTGATTGGGGCGTCGATGCCTCCGCGCAGGTGCAAATGCACGCTATCAACACTCTTGCTATTTTTGGCCACACTGCAGTCTCTGAAGCCGTTACCGGGCCACTAGCTCTTTCCATGCGGACAGTGCCAAACAAAACCAAAGAATTGATACTAGGGGTGCACGAGTACACACTCGGGGAGCTCGAGTTACGAAACACAACTGCAAAAATTTGCGCATTTTCCGGGTGCGCAGCATGCGACTTGGAAAATGCAACGTCTTGGCTACAGACGTCGGAAAAATTCACATGGGAGAAACTGAGCGGCGACAACGTGAGTTTCCTGATTGCAGCCATACCAGACACAACCAATCTAACATGCCAATCAACGCGATCTCGCGCCGTGATGGTCAACGCCACAACGACGATTGACACTTGCGATACAGCCAGGTTTTTTCAGTCTGCCCAGGTTTTTGTGCCTTTTCCCCCGGAAATTGTCACGCATTTCGTCCTAGACATCGTGGTGGGTAGTGTTTCTGGCAACTTGACCGCCTCTGACGTGTTCGTTGAGGCTAGTGCAGAAGGCAGCCTTGTGCACGCAGGCATTTTCGTGCCCACACTTGAAGCCTGTACTGAAACTAAGCTCGTCGAAGAATCAATGCTACGCGCCCTGTTTTCAGCAATTTGGCCATACGTAGCAATACCTGACACACAGCAACTCGTGCAACATGCCTGCCGTTTTGAGTGTACCAACACCTCACAAAATGTTGACATTCATAGCATCCACAACGACTCCAATGCCGCGTACCATTGTGACTTCACGGCGACCACGATTTCACAAGTCAAGCCCACACAAGACGAGGCCGTGCAAGATTTGAATGGCAGGCCTAACAGCTTTCTACTTCCTCCTACTGAATACCATTTGTTACACCAGTCTTCCTTTCTGACCTTTTCGTCTCTGTGCTCATTGGAGAACATTGTTGAATATTTTGACCATATCTACACTGCAGAGTACACCGAGCTCCCCTTCAACGCGGAGGCTCCGTATGCAATGCGCCTGGCGACCACCAGCACCTGGAATGCCTTTGAAAAGCAAGAATGTCTTGCGACGTCAGATCACGCACAGCGGTCGCGCGCGTGCGGCTATGCAGTCAACGTGTCCATTTCTACCAGCACGGGAAAAACTTGCGCAACCATAACTAGCCTAAATGTGTTGCTGTCAGAGTTTAGGGTCAGAAAGTACATTTCTCAGTATAGCGCTGTTTTATTGGAACGAGGCATTGACACCTTGAATTACTCTTCCTCCATATCAAGCGGGGACATGTATCTGTCCGTCGATTCCATGCAGAGTATCGGAGCCCTCGTGCATTCGCTTCACGACACAGACAATGTTGTGTTTGAACAAGAGCCCATGAATTTGATCCAGCACACCTTGCGGGTCAAGTTTGAGTCGCCGGTAACAAAAACAGAAGAGTTGTTTCTGTTGGAAAAGGTTCATTTGCAGATACCGTACGAAAAACAGACGAATTTCTTCTCAAAAAAACTTGCAGAGTTTTACATGTACACCGTGAGTGCTGTCGATCAAGACGCGTCCAGCGACGACGCCTTTGAAAATGAACTCGATATTCTGTCAAGTTTGTTGCAAGAAAGCCACGTTGATATCTTTACCATCAAAAACATGACGCACAGCACGCTTGTTTTTTCCGACGCTATGACAATGATGACAGCAGGCGAAAAAATTCTGGTGGATCATTCAACTCGAGAAAAGGCAATCAAAATCTCCATCGAGTCTGACAAAACTTGCGCTGAGATCAACGAGACCGTCAGGAGCATACAGTATATCCCCATGCCGATACTCAACAAGCGCCTGCACGTTGTTGGAAGCTCTCTGTCGTGTTCAACGCTCCTGCAGCTGACCTATCCTTCCCCTTCGTGTGCAAGCAAAGAGGTACTACACGTGCAAAGGTCCATAGTGCAAGAAGAATCGTGCGCCAAGGTAGCTGATTATGCCCGCGTCAAGGTTTCGGCATTACACCCAGGCTCGTTCATGCGAGGCATGGATGTTCTGAGTTCTTTTGTTCCACGACGGTTGTCGCACTTTCAGCACACTGCAAATGTATGCGAAACAAGAGTCGACATGATAGAGATGCTACAAAACGCGGTTTCGTCGTTTGGTAAGTTTTGTTTATTGTTTGCGCAAGGGGCCTTGCAGAGAACACCCGTTCTCTTTCTCGGGTAGGGTACCAGGCCCCTTTATTGGTTCGAGCCCAATGTCCTGTCAGAACCACAATTTACGCTTGGCAGCGCCGACATCATCGTCCGTGTGCGATACAACCACTCTGTCAGTCTTGCGAGGTGCTCCCGGAGGAACCTTGTCGCGATCATTAACGCCCCCATATGCCTCATGTTCAGCAGTGTCAAGGCTCGGCGCGGCCGTGGGCATGTGGTTTGAGAAGGTTTGAGATGACCCTCCTGACACGAGAAGAAAATTTTATATGTTTTTTATT
>CERI01284284.1_pt1 | contig 17525 bp, 16 predicted proteins | sample 350261 | NCBI WGS metagenome assembly CERI01 (sample SAMEA2620979, study PRJEB7988) | marine metagenome | isolation source: saline water (ENVO:00002010), including
ATTATGACATGATGCTAAGAACTTCAGCATATAATTATCGAACTAAAGCATATAATTATCAGTACAATTTTGATGAAAAAATTGATGAAATTAGAAATATAAATTATAATTTTAATGAAACTTTCTATGTAATAAATGAAACATTATTTAATCAAAAAAAATACATAAACTCTAAATTATTTATTTTAATGCTTTCTAGTTTTTTTGCTTTTAGTTATATTTGGATTGTTTTTTTAATAAGTAAATTAAGGAAAAAAAATGAATAAAATAAAAAGTTATTTGATTGAGAATTATCCAGGATTTAAGAATAATTTTATAAAATCACATATAAGATTTATTAATATTGACGAAGATAATAAGTATAAACATTTATTTGAAGGAATTAATTATTTAAAAGTAGTTGGAATATTGTCAGATAATAGTGAAGTTTTGCTCAAACTTATTTTGAATTTGGATGTCATTCAGCAAGAACATTTTCTTCCACAATAAATGCAGTAAATTATTTAAAAATTAAAAATAATGAAAAACAATGGAAACTTTGAAAAGTCCTTTTTCTTATACCCCTTTTTCTAAATGAACTTATTAACTTATCTAAGATCTGCTTTCCCAAGTGTAATATTTTGTAATTTGTGCATAGCTACAATGAGCATATTCCTAGCAAGGTTCATTCCAGTAGGTCTTCTTGGTACTTGGTTTTTGTTTCTTCTCATTTTTTCTTCTCTGGAAACAATTAATAAATTACAGCATGATACTACTTTTGTTAATTTTGTTGGAAGAAAAAAAGTTATTTTTTCGAAATGCTTAGTATCGATCCTCTTTATATCAATTATATCAACTATAATTGTTCTTTTAATATTTTTCTTATTTGAAGATAAAATAATTTTATATTTATTTGAGGATTATAATAAGGAGGGAAGATTTTTAGTAAGCTCATTAGTGCTAATCTTACCTTTAAATATTATTTATTTTAATTACACAAACTTTGTACTTATCAAAAAAAAAATAGGATTTTATTATTTAATACAAAATATATTTTGGTTTACAGCTTTAATGTCAACAATAATATCAGTTTATTATTTAGATTTTGGTTTAAAGGGAGCTTTAATAAGTTATTTTATTATACCTCAAATTATTTGTTTAATCATATGTATTATTACTATTCATAAAAACTTAAGATTAAATTTGAATATCGAATTTTCAGATATAAAAGAAATATTAAACTATTCTTTTCAGATTTATATTTTTGGTCTATTAACAATTTATTTTCTAAATTCTTATAGATTTCTTGGTTCTACAAACATAACTGTTGAAAATTTTGCTTTTTTTTCGTTAGCCCTTGTTATTAGTAATTTTATAACACAACCCTTACCTTCTGCTTTAAGTACTATCATTTTGTCAAAACTTTCGAACATTAAATCTAAAAATGTTAATGCAATGCACGCAAACTTATCATTTAAAATATCTTTTTATCTTACAGTAGTTTTTTGTATTATTTCATACTTTATCGTGAAACCCTTAATTATTTTTTTTTATGGAGCTGGATTTGAAAATGTTTTTTTAATTTTTATAAAAGTAGTTATTGCTTATGCCCTAATAAATACAAGCTCTATATTAGCAACTTATTTTATAACTCTCGGTAAAGTTAAAATTAATATCATAATCAATATAATAGTTTGCATTTTTGTTACTTTTTTAAGTTTTATTCTGATACCTACTTATGGTCTTGATGGTATCATATTAACATTAGTACTATCATCAATTATTTTGTTTTTACTTAGAACTATTGTTTTTATTAAAATAAATAAAATTAAAACAGAAATACTGTTTCTTAGTAAGGATGATTTAAAAAAAATCAAAGAAATATTTTAAAAATTTATTATGATAAATTTAATTTATAAATTATTTATTCAAACACCTATAAGTTTTTTTTTTTGTATTTTGGGATTTATTACATCCCTTCCAATTTTTGTAAATATTAATAGTTTAAATATTTTAAAAATAAATTTTTTAGATAAACGTTTTATTGATTTAATGGATCTTATAATATTTAAAAAAAAAATTATTACTGATGGAATATTTATCTTTCCTCCAATTACCACAGGTCATGAAAATATCCATTTACCAATAGGATTATTTGCCATATTAATAATTTATTTTTATTTATTCATGTATTTAAAAAATAAAACTTTCATTTTAATTATTATTACAATTTCGTTTTCTTTCATTGTCTATATTTTGAAAGATATTGGCTTTTTTAGGGCAATAAGCTTTGGTTTTAGTTTGTTATTTATATCATTATCTCTAATTATTATGAGCAATATAAAAGTTACTGATACTAACTATAAAAATATGAAATTATTTTTCTTATTCTATTTTTTAGGTTTATTAATATTTTTATTAAGTAATATTATTTCTGTTTTATATGCTGAAACAGTTCAACAGGGTTATTATCCAGCCTTAAGGTTCCATCACATTTTTTTTTATGAAATATATCAATATTATATTTCTTTTAATGCTGTAATAAGTTTTATGTTAGCTATATCTTTTTTTATTTTGCTAATAAATGTAAATAATTTTTACAACTTTTCTTTCTCATTTTTAATGATTTTATCTTCAATAATATTAGTTTTTTGTCTAAGAAAAATCACAATAATAGATTTATTTGTTCTATATCTTTTTTCACTTTATTTTATTTTTTTCTATAAACATAATAAAATTAAAAAATTTAAAAACTGGATTATAAATATTTTTTTATTATCATCTCTAATTACAACAACATTTTTTGTATTTAAAATTAGACAAATCACTAGCTTTTCTTCAATGATTGTAGATAGATTGTTCAATTTTTATACATTTATTAATGAAGTAAATACTTTAAATACTAAACAATTGATTTTTGGTTATTCAAAAGGTTTTGGTGGTTATAGTAATTTATTTTTAGATTTATTTGTAAGAGTAGGTTTCTTAGGTATAACAATATTTTCACTCATTGTAATTACGCTTTTATTTTTCATGCTTAAATACATGATATTTAATAATAAAAATATTTTATATCACAATAATAATATAACTTATTTTTTTTATGGATATTTAGCATATTTCATTACTATGGGTAATCTGGCTAATCTGAATTTATTTGTTCCATATTATTATGTCAATATATCTATTGGTATTTTATTCTTTAATTATGTTAATATTCGTTATTTAAGAAAAATACCTTCATAATTAAAGAATAAAATTAAAATATATTTTATATATTAATTTAAAGTACCAACCCTTTAATTTAGATTATTTTTTAAATTTGTGATTAACAGCTTAATTATTTAATATTTAATCCCAATAAAACTCTATCATCTCTCTTCTTCTTAATCTTAAAGAATTTTTTAATTCTACCTTCAATTTTAAATTTATTTTTTAATAGCACTTTTTGACTAGCAATATTTCCACCATAAGTGCCAGCATATATTTTTTTCATATTTAGTGCTTTAGCCAGTTTAATTCCTTTTTTAATTAATATTTCACCTATACCCTTGCTCCATAAATTTTTTTCTCCTATCATGTACATCAACTCACAGTTTTTGTGATAATAATTTATGTTACCTATCTCTAAAATTCCTATGAAATCGTTATTATAAATTACCTTATAAATATATGAGCTATTAGAATGTAGTTTATTCTGAATAAATTTTTTTTGTGATTTAACTGTATGTTTTTTTAATCTCTGCTCTGAGAACTGTGTAACAATTTTATCATTTATCCATTTGACCCATTTTTTTATTACAATAGTTTTTTCAGTATTATTAACTTTTTTTAATTTTATCATTAATTTAAAATTTGATTTGATTTTCTTTTAATTTTTGAAAAAAAATTTTATTTACTCTCCACTTTCTAAAAGGTTTAAAATTTTTTGTAAAAGAGCTATGGTATCTAAAAGCACAAGATAATCTAAAATTGTTAGTACTATTAAGCGTTGTGCAGTGAAATAAATTAAAATTACAAATTAAGGCTTCCCCTTTTTTTCCAGTAAAAGTGTAGTCTACAGTTGGTTTGAATGATTCTTTTAGTGAATATTCTCTTCCATTCCAACTAGAATTAATTTTTTTATTGAATTTTTTTGTACATACACCAAGTCCACCACCACCTTTGTTAATATCGTGCAACGGAAACCACACTAACAAAGTTTTATCATAATTTTTTATTTCTGGGTAATATGTACTTTCTTGATGCATATCAAGCGCAGCATTGCTTACTCCGGGATTATCAATTCTCAACGTCATATCTCCTAGGATAAAACTATCTTCTCTTACATTGAGAATTTTTGATAAATAATTAAGTAATTTTTTATTACTACTTAATAAATAAAGTTGAACCTGATTTTGAGAAAATTCATAAAAATTTTTAAAAGTTTTTTTATTTTTATAAGTTTTTGCAATTAATTTTTGGAGATTTGAATAGGTAAACTTAAGTTTTTTTCTTTCACCAGATATTTTGATAAGATTACAAAATAAAGCCTTATTTAACTGATCTATTTGATTTTTAGTAAATGGGTTTAATTTTACAAAACCATCTTTTTTAAATTTTTTTAACATAAATTTGATTATAATTTTAAGGACATACATTTACACTAAATTTTAATATTTTGCCAACTTAGTATATAAGGTTTCTTAAAAATATAAGTTATTAGTTGGACATCAATATTTATGTCTAATATCTTGCGTTGATTTTTAAACTATAACTCTATTATTAGAACAAATAAAATTAAGTAAAAATTGTGAACTAATGAAATTTAAAGAATTATTATTTAATATTTTTGGGCAGCGATTTTATAGTTTTTTAAAAAGAATATATTTACTTATTTATGACCCAAGAAGACTAAGCATAGCTAATAATTTTAATTTTCAGGATTATGAAAGCAAAGAAATTCATATCCTAAATTGTTTTAGAATCTTACAATCTCAAGAACTTATGGATTTACCACATACTTATTTTGAATTTGGTTGTCATTCTGGTAGAACTTTTTCTTCAGCAATAAATTCTGCAAAATTTTTAAAATTAAATGAATCAGAATTTTATGCATTTGACTCTTTTCAAGGGCTTCCAATAACAACAAAAGAAGATGGTTCTTTTTTTAAGACTGGTGAATATTACACATCAAGAAAAACTTTTCTTAATATTATTAGAAAAAATACAGGAGTAAATTCTAGTGATGTAAATGTTATTGAAGGTTTTTATGAAAGTTCATTAACAGATGAATTGTCTAAACGCTTACCTAAAGCAGGAATTATTTATATTGATTGTGATCTATATAGTTCTACAAAAAATGTTCTAGACTTTTTAAAAAATCATATAACCAATGGAACTATTATAATGTTGGATGATTACTACTGTGCGTCTAAAGTAGGACATATTAAAGGACAAAGACATGCTTTTGAAGAATTTATAACAAGTGAAAATATTTATAATTTTGAACATTATAAAAATTACAGTGACTTTGGTGCTATATTCTTTGTAAGTAATAAATAATTTTATAAATTACAAATAAAAGATAAATAATGAATTACGTTTTTATAACTTATTATTATCCACCAGATTATGGTGCAGGATCTTTTAGAGCATCAGCTTTCGTAAAAAAATTGTCAAAAAAAATAAGATCTACTGATAATTTACATATCATTTCGACAATCCCAAATAGGTATCACTACAACTTAAAATTTAAAAAGTATTTAAAAATTAAAAATATTCATTTTCACAGAATTGAAATAAATAACCATAAGGAAAAAATTTTTAAAAAAACTATAGCAGGTATAATATATTTTTTTAAAGCTTTATATCTACTATTCAGATTAAAACCAAATATTATAATTTCTTCTTCAGCTCGTTTAGTTTCGGGGTTGATTGCATTTGTTTATTGTCAATTTTTCAAATGTAAATATTTTTTAGATATAAGAGATATGTTCTCTGTATTAATGCAAGAAATGTACAACAAGAATATTTTTATTAAATTAATTTTTAAAATTACAAATTTTTTAGAAAAAAAAGTTTTATTTCACTCAGTTAGTGTGAATTTTGTATCACCAGGTTTTAAGTATTTTTTAAAAATGAAATTAAAAAATAAAACATTTTTTACAAATGGTTATGATGAAAATTATCTCAATTTACTAAAAAAGATTAAATATAAAAAGTCTAAAGAAAATACAGTTGCTTATGCAGGAAATATTGGAGCTGGACAATCGATAGAAAAATTTTTACCTAAATTGGCAAAAATTGATAACAAAATAAATTATAAAATTATTGGTAATGGAGGAAAATTATTTGAATTGAGAGAAAAAATAAAAAAATGTAGAGTTAAAAATGTTGATTTAATTAAACCTATTAAAAGAGAAAAAGTCATTAAAGCACTAGTTTCATCAGATATTTTATTAATAAGCTTATCTAGTTATAATTCATTAAAATATGTAATACCGTCTAAAATTTTTGAGTATATACTTTATAAAAAACCAATTATTGCTAATTTTAAAGGATTTATAAAAAATTACTCCAAAAAAAATTTTGACAACATATTTTTTTTTGATGGACCCAAAGAGTGCTATGAAAAAATTAAAATTATTATTAAAAATAAAAGAAAATTAAAATATAAAAAGAATTATAAAATTTTTTCTAGAGATCAAATAATGGATAAATATACGGATCATATAATAAGATTAGTTAAAAAAAATGTCTAAAATAATTGTTCAATTTAATGAAGCAAATTTTGATTTAATAAAAAAATATTGCTTAAAGTATAATTTTAAAAATATTCAAGAATATTTAAAATCAAACAATGAGATTAAATCCTCTTCAGAAGAAAAATATGAAAACTTAGAGCCATGGATTCAATGGTACTCATTTTACTCAAATAAAGATTTTAAAGATCATAAAGTATTTCATTTAAATCATCAAAACAATATGAAACATGAAAATTTTTTATCAAACTTAGCAAAAAAAATTAAGGTAGGTATTTTTGCATCAATGAATCTTCCTTTTGATAAAAAATATAAAGTTTTTATACCTGACCCTTGGTCAAATTCAAGTTCTGACAATTCATTAAATTCAAAATATATCACATCTGCTATTTCTCAATTAGTAAACACGAACTCTAGAATGAAAATTAGCTTGAGTTCAATCATAGGTATATCGTTATTGATTGGCCTTCCTAAAAATTTAGATGATTTAAAAAATATCTTGAAAACAGTAATTGCTTTTTTTAAAAAAGATAGAAGTATATTAGCATCATATTTTGATTATTATTTTTTTAAATATGCTATGGAACATCATAAATCTTTAAAATTAGATTTATCTACAATATTTTTAAATGGATTTGCACACGTACAACATCATTATATGCTGAATTCAGAATTTGTAAATGGAGAAAATCCTAGTTGGTACTGTTCAAAAAAAACTGATCCACTAAAACATAGCTTAGAAGTTTATGAAAAAATTTTTGAGAAAATAAATATATTTAATAGAAATAAATATAATTCAACTTATCTAATAACAGGACTGACACAATCACCATTTAAAAATCCTGTTTATTACTGGCGATTTATTAATCATGAAAATATTTTATCAAAATTTTTAAATTTTGGTTTTAAAGTTAAACCTTTAATGACAAGGGATTTTCAAATTTATTTAAAAGATGAGCAAGATCAAACTTTATTAATAGATTTTTTAAATAATGCGAAAGTTATAAAAAAGGATAAAGAATTTAAAGCATTTGATCATATTGATGTTCTTGATAAAAAAATAATTTTTGCAACTTTTATTTTTGATAAAGATATTAACGATACAATTTTAAGTTGGAATAACCAATTTGTACAATTAAGTAAAAAAAACTTAGATTTTGTTGCAATTAAAAATGCAGGACATAACTCTAGGGGATGGGCATACGGAAATTTTTCAAAAGATTTGAAAGAGACTAGCATATGGAATTTATCTAAATTAATTTTTTAGATTTTCTAAAAGACCAAAATAAATAACCAATTGGGTAATAAGTAATTATATTCATATAATTGTTAAAAATACTACCACTAGGAGAAAATGGAAAAAAATTAATTAATATAGATCCAAAGAGAATTATTTGAAAATTACTTAATTTATTTTTAACTGCAGAAAAATAAATCACATAGATTATACAAAATAGAAAAACAAATACTAAAAATGAAAAACCTATTAAACCAGTTTCTGACAAAAGTTGAAAAATTAAATTATGTGAATGTGTACTACAAGAATAATTTCCTAAATAATATTTTTCCTTTAAGCATACATATCTAAAAGATTTTGGTCCAGCACCGATTATTTTATTATCAGAAAAAATTTTTAGAGAAGTTTTGTATAAAATTGTATGTTGCTCAGAAAATATAATAGTATTTTCAGTAGTATTAAAATTTTTGAAAATTTTAAAATTAAAATTTTCAAAAGCGCTTGTTACCATTCTATTCATGATATTTTTTTGATTGAAATCTTTCGGAAAAAATAAATAAATTGATAAAAAACATACGAGTGAAAAAAAAATCAAAAACAACTTTAATCTTATATTATATTTTAAAAAGAAAATTAGATAAGTTAAAAAAATTGCAAGTAAGTAAAATGCAGTTCTTTCACCTGATAAAAATACAATAATAAATGTCAAAATAAATAACGTTATACTTAATATTTTAATTTTTATATTAATTCTATCTTTAAATAAAAAAAACAAGGCAAGAAATAAAGGAAACAATCTTGTTAAATAACTACCCATAATGAGTTCATCAAAGAAACTTCTTAGTCTTCCAGGATATGAAGTGGTATTCGATAAGTTTATTCCAGTAAAAAATTCTAAAAATCCATCAATAATAATTAGTCCAAAACAAAATATCAGAACATTAAAAGTATATTTTTTAATTTTTGGATGCTTATCTATTAAAAATGATAAAAAGAATGCAAAAATAAAAAATCTAAAATAAAAAATAGAGGATTTATAAGTTTGTAAAAAAAATTCTGAATTTAACGAGCTTAATACAATTAAAAAATAAAATGAAATAAAGAAATAAAAAAAATTATTTATATTTTTCTGAAAAAAAACATCTTTTTTAAAACAATAAATTAAAAAAATAACTGATGAAACTGTTACAATTAAATCAGGAATAAATGGTCCTGTGATTAAAAAGATAGGCATTAAAATTATTGAAAATTTGATTAATTGACCTGAAATGTCTATTTTATAATTCATGCTAAATATTTATCTTTTTTATCATTAATTTTTTTATTACTTAAATAAACCAAATTTTTTGTGTTTACTTCATTTAATTGATAAATAATGTAATAAAAAATTGTTATTAGTTTTAAGTATTATCTATGATTAAAAAAAAACTCCTATTTTATAATTCACCATCAAAATTTACTGGCGGAATCTCTATTTTATGGAGAGGAATGAGTGTTTTATATTTAAAATCTTTTATTTTCAATTTTTTTAAAACTAACAATACTTTAAAAAATAATATTCTCCTCTACGACTCTGCGCGTACTTCAATTTTACACATACTTAAATTCTTAAATTTAAAGAGTCGGGATCAAGTGATTATAAGCTCATTCACCTGTGATGCTGTTACTAGAGCTGTGATAAATTCAGGAGCAAAAATTGTCTACGTTGATATTAAGAAAGATTTAACAATGAATGATAAAAATGTTCTTGATGCTATAAATTCAAACACAAAAGTTTTAATACTTCAAAACACTTTTGGTAGATTAGGGTTAAACCTAAATACATTAAAAAGATTAAAAAAAAAAAAAATATTTGTAATAGAAGACAATTGTTTATCAAATGGAAGCAAATTAGACAATAAATTTCTTGGTAATTATGGTGATGTTAGTATTTCATCTTTGGAAGTTTCTAAAACAATTACTCTAGGTTGGGGTGGAGTTTTACAAATGAATAATTCCAAATTTAAAAAAAAAATAAATAAAAGTTACAATTCATTATGTCATGTAAATATTTTTGCTGATATTAGAAGATTATTACAGTTATACATTAGTCTGTACTTTTTAAATAGACCTAACTTTTTTGGAAATCTAATTTGGTATTTTTTTTATGGGACAAATATTTTTAGAAAATCAAATTATAGTGGTAATTTAAAAATAAAAAAAATAGGACCTCTTACTAAAAATTTTTATCTACATCTTGTTCCATATTTTGAAAAATTCTACAAAAAAACAAACAACAATTATATTTTTTTAAACAAAATTATTAAAAATGAGAAATTGATATCTGTTGTAAGAGAAAAAAAAAATGAGCGTATAGTTACTCCAAGAATACCTATATTGGTTACAAATAAAGATGAAATTTTAAAACTAGCAAAAAAAATGAAAATAGAAATAGGTGACTGGTTCAAAGATTGCCCACCAAAATTATATTTGGATAAAACTAAAATTTATTCTAATAGAAATAGTGCAATTATATCAAAAAAGATAATTAACATTCCTTGCTATTTTTCTTTAACAAAAAAAGAAAGATACAAATTAAAAAAATTAATATTAAATATTAGCTTAATTGAGAATAACTAAAATTTTATTTTTCTTGATCAATCATATCTTTAATTAAATCATCTAAAGAATTTTTTGGTTTCCAATTTAATATTTTTTTTGCTTTACTATAGTCACCGATTAAATTATCGACTTCAGTTTCTCTAAAATATTCTTTATCTACTTTTATAATGATTTTATTTGAATCATTATTTATGCCAACTTCTTTAAAACCTTTTCCTTTCCAAATAATTTTTAAATTTAATTGTTTGGCAGTTTTGTTTACAAATTCTTTCACAGAATATGATGTATTAGACGCAATTACATAATCACCAGGCTCCTTATGATGTAAAATTCTCCACATTGCGTCAACGTAATCTTTTGCATGGCCCCAATCACGTTTAGCATATAAATTGCCTAGCTTTAAAATTTTTTGATCTCCTCTTTGAATTTTAATTAAACCTTGAACTATTTTTTTTGTTACAAAATTAAACCCACGTCTAGGTGATTCATGATTAAATAATATTCCGTTACTAGCCTGGATATCATATGCCTCTCTGTAGTTTATAACTGAATAGTAAGAGAAAACTTTAGATGCTGCGTAAATAGATTTTGGTTTAAATACTGTACTTTCATTTTGAGGAGGTTTTGCACCACCAAACATTTCTGAACTTGATGCTTGATAAAATTTAATTTTCTTTTTTTTGTAATGCCTAATAATTTCTAAAATTCTTAAAGTACCTATACCATTAATATCTGCAGTATATTCAGGCATACTAAATGATATCTTAACGTGACTTTGTGCAGCTAAATTATAAATCTCATCAGGATTTACATTGTTGATTATTCTATATAAAGAGCCGGAGTCAGCCAAATCGCCGTAATGTAAAAATATATTTTTTTTAGAATAATTCACTCCATCGTATATATGATCTATCCTCTCTGTATTTGCGGATGAACTTCTACGTTTAACTCCATGTACTATATAATTTTTTTTTAACAAAAATTCTGCTAGATATGATCCATCCTGACCAGTAATACCAAATATGATTGCTTTTTTTTTCATTAGTAAATCAATTTTATTTATATATAAACATTAAACTTTTTTTAGAACATACATTATAGAACTAATCTTCAAAAAATTTCTTAATCGTTCTACAAATATATCTTACTTTTTTAATTGTCAAATCTGGATATAGGGGTAAATAAAAAGATCTGTTACTAATCTCTCTCGAATTAATGCAATAGCTTTTGCTTGAAAAAACTTTCATTTGGTCAAGTGGGTAAAAAAAATTTCTAGTTTCAATCATATTTTTTTTTAAAAAATTTATTAACAGTTTTTTTTTTGATTTAAATTTTTTTCTAATTGTAAAAGGAAAATACCACATAACTGGATACATATTTTTTGGGGTTTCAATATTTTTATAAAACTCTTCGTTCTTTAATTCTTTTATATATTCATAAAATATTTTATTTCTTAATTGAAAAATTTTGTTAGCAATTTTAATTTGAGAAATTCCTATTGTAGCTTGTAAATTTGTAATCCTATGATTGTAGCCTTTTGAAATATGCCAATATTTTTTTTTTGGATCCATTCCATGATCTCTCAAGATTTTAATTTTATTTGCAATTTTTGCGTTATTTGTAATACACATACCCCCTTCACCAGTCGTTATAGTTTTATTTGCAAAAAATGAAAATGTTCCGACTTCTCCAAATGTTCCGACATGTTTTTTGCCAACTTTAGTTCCAAAAGACTCTGCACAATCTTCAATTAAGAAAATATTATTTTCTCTGCAAAATTTTCTAATTTTTATAATATCAGACGCAAAGCCATTTAAATGAACATTAATTAAAGCTTTAAATGGTTTTTCTTTATATTTTTTTTTTAGATCTTCTAAAGAAATTAACCACTTGTTTTTTTCACTATCTATAAATACAGGCCTTGCACAGACGGATAGCACGGCATTAGCACAAGCTCCAAAAGTTAAAGAAGGAAGTGCAACAAAATCATTTTTTTTTATTATCACACTTAATGCACTTATTAAAGCTACAGTTCCATTACTCATAGAAATAGCATATTTAGCTCCAACAAATTTAGCAAATAATTTTTCAAATTCTAAAACATTTTGACCCCCAGAAGAAATCCAATCTTTCCTGATTATTTTTTCTACTCCTTTTGCTGCTCTTTGAATTTCGTAAGGTTTGGAGATTGGTATAATTTTCATAATTCTTAATAAAGAAGAGTTTCTTTTATCACTTTTAATTAAATTTTAAAACTAAGATACATCTTTAAAAATACTTTTTATTTTTTTTAAATGGTCATCGTAAGAAAATTTTTCATGACAATAATTTAAAGTTTCAACTCTTAATAAATTTTTCCTTTCTTTAGAAAGACTGAGGTAGTAATTAATTTTATTTGCAATTTCCTCTTTATTGATATCATTTACTATATATCCATGTTTTGAAACAACCTCAGGCTGTGCACTAAATCTTGATACTAATGGAACACATCCTCTTGCCATCGCCTCTATAACTGCATTTCCCAAACCTTCAAAATATGATGGCTGTAAATATAAGTCTGTAGACATAAGAATATTATTTTTTTCATCTGTGGAAATGTCATTAAGTATTTTAACTTTATTTTTAATTTTCATGGTTTCTATCTTTTTTTTAAGTTCTTCGTATCCATTTCCTTTTTTTCCAATAATAAAATATTGAAAGTTTTTTTGACTTAGTAATTCTAATGCATCTAGGCATTCAAACAATCCTTTCCTTTTTATACTTGATTTAGTTAACCATAATATGCTTGTGATATTTATTTCATTTTTAAAATATTTAATTTTCTCAACTTCTGAATAAAGCTTCGTATGATTTTTTTCTAAAGATGAGTAAGCAACTTTAGGATTATTTACTTTTAGATGTGATACAATCTGATTTTTTTGGTCATTACATATAAAAATATTAGCATCAGCTAAATATAGAGAAATTTTAGTTAACAACTTATACAAAAATCCTTTTTTATAGAATGTGGTTTCCCCGGTGTAATCAAACATGTGAATAGCTCCTGTGCAAATAACTTTTTTTCTTAATATTTTTGAAATTAGTATTTGCAAAATACTTGTATGCCACCACCAGCAATAAATATAGTCAACTTTAAAAACAGAAAATAGAAAGCTAAAAAAATTGTTTGAATAAATTAGTTCTGAGGAAATATCTTCTAGTATATCTCTGTCATTTTTATAATATTCCCATAACTGGGTGTAACTTTCCTTTACTGGAATATACATTAAAATTTTCACTTAGGAAATTTTTTTAGTTAAAAATCAAAATTAGTTATTTTCTCATTATTGTTAATTACATTTAAGATTTTAATAATTTATATAACTTGCTAGCTATAAAGTAAATTAATAAATTTTAAAAAATAATTACCTACTAAGTTCAAAAAATTTTTAAATTTCTTTCAAAAAAAATATAATATAAACATTTGGTTTGTAAGAGTTAAATTTAAAAAAATGTTATAATTTATTTATTTTACTATGGAGCTTAATTAAATATGTGTGGAATTGGTGGTTTTTCATTTTCTTCAAAAACTTCATTTGCAAAAAATATATTATTGATTTCTCATTATTTTCAAACAATTCGTTATTTAAAGTTTAAGCAGATATATCGTAGGATTTGGTTTCATTTGATAAAACCAAGTATTAATAGAAGTCCCGCACCTAATTTGAGAGTTTTAAAAAATCAATTTTGCTTACCGGTTAAAAAAAAAAAAAGTTTATTAAATAAATATACATTTAATTTTTTAGGTAAATCTGAGTCTTTGTCAAAAATTGGTTGGAACGGAAATAATCAAACAGTATCTAAGTTATGGTTGTACAACTTACATTATTTTGATGATTTAAATGCCTTGGGGGCTTCACAACGTAAAAAATGGCATAATCAATTAGCAGATCGTTGGATAAATGAAAATACTGTAGGTAAAGGAGTGGGTTGGGAACCTTATCCTACGTCACTAAGAATTGTGAATTGGATTAAATGGCATCTTTCAGTGAGTAATTTATCAGATACTTGCATACAAAGTTTAGCATTGCAAGCACGGTGGTTAGTTAAACGCATTGAGTGGCACATTCTTGGTAATCATTTATTTTCAAATGCCAAAGCACTAGTTTTTGCTGGTACATTTTTTTCAAATAAAGAATCTCAAATTTGGTTAAAAAAAGGATTAAAAATTATTGATAAAGAATTAAATGAGCAGGTTTTAGCTGATGGGGGCAACTTTGAGCGGAGCCCAATGTATCATGCAATTTTTCTAGAGGATTTATTGGATCTTATTAATGTTGCTAGAGTTTATCCTAACGTTATTTCAGAGTTACAAGTTAATAAATGGATTAAGGTTACTAAAAACATGTTAAAATGGTTAAATACCATGGTTCACCCAGATGGTGAGATTGCTTTTTTTAACGATGCAGCAATTGGAATTGCACCAAACCTAAATGAATTAACAATGTATGCCAAACGTTTGGGTATAAATTATTGTCCTTTTAAGTTTGATAGAGCTACCCAACTATCAAGTAGTGGTTATATACGACTCACTTCTAATAAAGCAGTTGCATTATTAGATGTTGCTCCAATTGGACCTGATTATCTTCTAGGTCACGCACACGCAGACACTTTATCATTTGAACTTTCTTTATTTGGTCAACGGTTATTGGTTAATAGTGGCACTTCAGAATATGGAGCTGGTTCAGTTCGACAATACGAGCGAAGTACAAAAGCTCACAATACTGTTATGATTAATGAAGAAAATTCTTCCGAGGTGTGGAAAGAGTTTCGTGTTGCAAGACGAGCATATCCGTTTGATTTGAATATTCAAGAATTGGAAAACTTTATAAGTGTAAGCTGCTCTCATAATGGATATAAAAGACTAACCGGCGAACCTATTCACCGACGTACTTGGCAGTTTTATGAGTCTTCGTTAGTTATTAAAGATAAAATAGAAGGGCCTTTCAAAAATGCTTTTGCTTATTTTCACCTTCATCCTCTAATTTATGTTTTAAAAAATCAAATAGGTAGCTGGAATTTAAAATTGCCTAATGGTCAACAAGTTATTTTAGAGGTGAAAACTGGCAAAGCTCAACTTAAGAGAAATTATTTTTCCCCAGAATTTGGTAAAAAAGTTCAATCAAGATGCTTAAAAGTAGCCTTGGATAAAAAAGAGGGATTATGTATTCAAATTTTATGGTAAAACCATAATATAAAGTAAAATATATATAGCAGAATAGTATAATTAAATTAATTATAAAAAAATGACTAAGTAATGAATAATTTAGAAATTAATAAAGTTCATGATTTTTGGAATTCAGAAAGTTGTGGTGAAAGGTATGCACTAGGAGACAGTAATGATGAAAAATTTTTAAATGAGGAAAAAAGTAGATATAAATTAGAACCTTATATTAAAAAATTTGCAAATTTTGATGAATACAAAAATAAAGATGTTTTAGAAATTGGTGTTGGTTTTGGTTGCGATCATAGTAATATAGCTAGACAAAAACCAAATTCATTGACTGGGATTGATTTAACACAAAGAGCCATAGATAATACAGAATTAAGATTTAAAACCTTAGGTTTAAATAGTTTGTTAAAAACAGATAATGCTGAAAAACTTTCTTTTGAGGATAATACTTTTGAAGCTATTTATAGTTGGGGTGTTTTACATCATTCTCCAGATACTAAAAAATGTTTTGATGAATTGCATAGAGTTTTAAAACCAGGTGGATTTGCAAAGATAATGATTTACCACAAACATTCACCTGTTGGTTGGATGTTATGGATGAAATATGGGCTTTTTAAATTCAGGCCCTTTAGAAGTCTAGAAAATATTTACAGTGATTATTTAGAATCCCCTGGCACTAAAGCCTACACAATTGAAGAAGCGAAAGAATAAGTTAAACAATTTTCAAATGCAGAAATCTCAGTACAATTGAGTTTTGGAGATTTATTAGACGGAAATGTTGGTGCTCGTCACAAAGGATTGTTACTAAGTTTTGCTAAAGTCATGTATCCAAAATTTTTAATTAAAATGATTGCAAAATTTTTTCCCATAGGCCTTTTTTTGTTGATAAAAGTTGAAAAATAATTGTTTTAAGGAATATTATAAAAAAATTTAATAAGAGTAATGTCTAAGTGATTAATTGTTTCAAATTTCATGGAAAATTAAATGGATAAATTTTTTTTTGCAAGTTTTTGGAACATGTTCAGAAGCGATCAATATGGATCCACTTGTATATACATTAAAAGCTGAACTAGATAAGTTTGAGATAAAAATATGTGTGACTTCCTAGCATCGGGAAATGTTGGATCAGGTTTAGACATTTTAACATTAAGCCAGATATTGATTTGAGCTTAATGAGGCAAGATCAAAACTTATCAAATTTAACATCATTAATTTTAAATGAAATGCAAAGTATACTAAAAAAATATCAACCTGATGCAGTATTAGTCCATGGTGATACAACAACAACTTTAGCAACATCAATGGCTGCATTTTATGCATCAATACCAGTTGGACATATTGAAGCTGGACTTAGAACGTATAATATTAAAGCCCCATTTCCTGAAGAGTTTAATCGTCAGATAACAAGTAAGATAGCAAAATGGCATTTTGCACCAACTGTCTTAAGTCAACAAAATTTATTATCTTAAAACGTTGATAAATCTTTGATAACAGTAACAGGAAATACTGTAATTGATGCTTTGCATTGGGTTTTAAATAAGATTGAAAAAAACAAGGAAAAAAAGAAAACTATAGAAAAGTTTTTGATTTTTGTGGTGTGCTTTCTAAATAAAATACTATTCACCTCTTATTGATATAAAAACAATTAATGCACTAAAATATACTTAAAAGATTAATATATTGGGTAATAATGCTGATATTTTGCAATTATTAAATTGATTAATTAATTAATTAATTAATTTTATTTTATTTT
>CERI01117629.1_pt1 | contig 17496 bp, 15 predicted proteins | sample 350261 | NCBI WGS metagenome assembly CERI01 (sample SAMEA2620979, study PRJEB7988) | marine metagenome | isolation source: saline water (ENVO:00002010), including
TGGAGAGGTGTCCGAGTGGTTTAAGGTGCACGCCTGGAACGCGTGTATGGATGAAAGTCCATCGGGAGTTCGAATCTCCCTCTCTCCGCATTTATAGATTATGGGCTATAGAAAAAAAATATACATATTATTCTTTTCATTAATATTTTCATTTTCAAATAATAAAATTGGATATGTTCATTTTATTGAAGGTGAATGTTATGTGAAAAATAATCAAACAAGTAATAAATATTTTAAAGTTTATATTGGAACAGATATTTATGAAAACGATTTCATCAAATCAAATGATGGCTCTCACTGTACAATACGATTTAATGATGACAAAACTCATTTGTTTATTGAGCCTAAAACTATTGTTAGCTTGGATGACGATAATTTTTCAAGATCAATTGATTTAATTAATGGTAGTATCTATATTAAAAATTTGTTTAATGATAAAAAAAATGTTTATGTTTTTACCTCTAATAATCAAATCTCATTAACTAATAATAGATTATGGATTAAATCAACTAAACTATTATATGATTATATTTACTCCTTAGATAGTAATCTTGATATTTATAATGAATACCATAAAAAAAATATAAATATAGATAGACTATCCTTAATGTATTTCGAGAATCAAAAATATAGCTACGTGTCTAATTCCGTTGACTTTATCCCAAAGTATATTTTAAATGATAGTTATGATTTTAATTTTAATAATAAAAAAATAGAAATAAAAAAATATGATATGATTCCAATCTATGGAGATAGAATTATAAACAATAGATTCATTGATCCTTATAAGGTTTCCTTTGATTTAGGGACTAAAATATTAAATAATGATTCTCATGTTAAAGTCGGAATATATCCTTATTATCAAAATAAAAACTTATCGATTAGAGCTAATATCGAATCATATGTTAGTCCTTCTGGAAATAATTTGGATAATTATTGGAATGATGGTTTTGATTATTTAGATAAGTTATCAATAAACTATTCATATTATAGAAATAAAAATCAAATGTATTTAGTATTTGGTGAAATTGAAAATGTCTCTTTTGCAAGTGGGTATATTCTAAATTCAATCAGTAATTCAATAGATTATCCTAGAAAAATTAATTCTGGTTTGCATTTGAAGTATATTTTTGATACTGATTTTATGAATTTAGATTTATTAATACCAAGTATTAGAGATTTTGGTAATGATGGTGGTATGGTAGCTGCAAGAACTTCTCTTTATATATCACATAATTTTCCCTTGACAATAGGGTTAGGATTTATAGTAGATTTTAATCAGTTCTCAGATATATCTCAATCATTAAATAAAAATGTTAAAAAAAGAGCAGCTCATGGTTTAGAATTAGATTTTAATTATGATTTAGTATCTAGAATTGATTTAGATATAAATATTTTTGGTGAATTTGCCGGTCTTTGGTATCCAGAATACAACTACTATATTTTATATGATGGCCAAAATGTTTCTAATGATTTAAGATGGAGAAAAGGGTCTTGGGGTATCAATGCACCAGGTTTTTCAATTGAGGTTGATAATCGTTATTTATTTAAGTTTTCATTTAATTATAACTCTGCAACATTTATACCAAATTATTTTAATTCAACATATTTATACAATAGGGCTAGATATTATAAAGGAACCTTAGATTATCCAATGATACAAAAGCAAATAGATTATTTAAATGATAATTTTTTAGTTGGGGAATCTTGCGCAGTAGGAGAAGAGTGTGAATATTTGATTCCAAAAGATGTTTACCCTATATTAGTGCAAAATGATGGTTTTAGTGGTTTTAATACATTTGGTTTTACATCAGAAGTTAGATATAAATTTCAATCTTATATTAGTGCATCATTAATGTCTTCGATTTTTATTGAAGAATCAGATAACTCTAATTCTTACTATTCATTCCAATCATCAGTTAATATTGACAAGGGTTATATAAGAAACCTCGATTTCCTTAAATTCTATTTTTCAAATATATTTTTCTCTAAATTATCTGACAAATATAGGTCGGCATATGGTATAGAAGCAGGTGTTGAATTGCCATTGAGTTTATCTTTGATAATTAGTTTAGGCCAAGTATATTACGACAAGAATTTGCTGACTAATGATATTGATAAAATGACAAATTTAGATTTTAGTATTAAATACAGTTTTTAACATAGATGAACAAGCTTAAATCATATTATTTTTCATTCATAGGTATAAGCCTTGTTGGTATATCGATTGGTTTTGTAGTTGGTTTTTTCTTTAAAAATTATTACTTAAACAATGATTTCGCATACTTGAGTGTTATTCCAATGGGGATAGGTTGTGCATTTATTATTTATGGTTCATTATATATAAAAAGTGAGAAATAGTTTATATGGCATTAAAAAGAAATAAAAAAATTGGTTCTTCAAAAAATATAAATTTGAATGATTCTAATAATAAAAGAGCTGAAATGTTGGTGAAAATTGATTCGATGCTTGAACAAATTGATACAAAATACGGCCCATATATTTTAGAAGAACTACAAAAAAGAATAGAGTTTACTATTGAGGAATTTTTTAATGATTTAAAACTTGTTCTAAATAACGTTTTTGATAAATCTAAAAATAATTCAAACAAAGTTAGTGTAAATCACGATAATAATCAGATGGAAACGCCAGTATTTATTGCTGAGCATAATAAAAAAAGAACTAAAAAATAAAAACCATTCTGTGCTAGATGGGGAGCTAGCGGTTCCTTGTAACCTGAAATCCGCTATATGCAGGATTGAATTCCAAGTAGAAGGGGTTTGATGAACTTAGTTTTTTTATACAAGCGGTGTTGATGTCTTCAGCTTTACGCAATTAGTATTTCTTGAATTCCGCCAGGTCTGGAAGGAAGCAACGGTAGAGAAGTATTCATGTGCCGTGAAATCCTGAAGTTGAGCTGGCTATATAAATAATTATTTTAACATAAACTTCAATTTTTGGTGCACAGATTATTTAATAACTATGGCATATAAAATACTATCTCTAAAATGGAGGCCTTCAAGTTTTTCAGAAGTTGTAGGTCAAGATCATATATCAAAAGCTTTGTCTAATGCAATTAAGCTAGATAGAATTGCACATGCATTTACCTTTTCTGGACCTAGAGGAGTAGGAAAAACTTCAACAGCAAGAATCTTAGCAAAAAATCTTAATCAGGTAGAAAATATTAATGAATCAATTGATATTATAGAAATGGATGCAGCTTCTAATAGAGGAATTGATGAAATAAGAAATTTAAGAGAAAGTGTAAATTATGCTCCATCAAATGGAAAATATAAAATTTATATAATTGATGAGGCCCATATGCTTACAAAAGAAGCATTTAATGCGTTGTTGAAAACATTGGAAGAACCACCAAGCCATGTTGTTTTTATTTTTGCGACCACAGAACTTTATAAAATGCCTGAAACAATTTTATCAAGAACTCAGCGTTATGACTTTAATAGATTATCACTAGATTCAATTAAAAAACATCTTGAGTTTGTATTAAAATCTGAAAATATTAAATATGATGATGAAAGTTTAAATAAAATTTCAGAAAAATCTGATGGAAGTATGCGTGATGCTCTAAGTATTCTAGACCAAATGATATGTATATGTGATAGTAATATTACTATTGATAAAATTTCATCATCTTTGGGCTTAGTTCCCGATCAAAATTACTTTAAAATTTTATCTTTTGTATCATGTAGAAATAGTTCTCAATTATTTGAATTATTTGATGAAGTAATTTCTTCTGGTATTTCGTTGCATGATTTTATTGATGGCCTAAACAAATTTTTGAATAAATGTATTTTAGCTAATTCATTGAGAAAAAACTCTAAATATAGTAATTTTTACAAACAATACTGTTCTTATGATATTAAGCTCGAAGAAATTGATTTACTTAGAGTTATGGAAATTTGTTTGAAATTTCAGTCTTCTATGCGTCAAATATCTCAACCAAGAATTGCGATGGAAAGTTTGCTGCTTAAGTTATCTTATTTGGATAGTTCAATTGATATCAAGACTTTTTTTTCTAAGGTAAAAAAAAATAGTTATAATGAGATAATTCCTGAACAACCTAATCATACTATTAAAAAAAAAGAGTTAGAAGAAGCACCCATTGATAAAGATAAAGATAAATCTTATGATATTAAAAAATCAAGTGAAACTAATTTATATAAAAAAGACACAAAAGATTTAAGTAGTAATGAAAAATTAAAAGAAATTTTACCTGATAAAACAGAATTAGTTAATTTAAATAGTGACTTAATTGAAAGTGGAAGTTCTTCTGCAAATATTTCTAACAAAGAAAATAAAATAAGTATTGATAGATTATCGAAAGATTGGAAAAATATTCTTTCATCTATTTCAAAGAGTAATATTATTCATTCTTTAGAAAAAATTAAAGTAAAAGAAATAACCGAAAAAAAAATAATTATATTAGTTTGTGATTTAAACGAATTTATGTTTAAAAATTTATTAAATGATATAAGCTTAATTGAAGGTAGTATTAATAAATATTTTAATATTAATTTATCCTTAGAATTATTGCTTGAAAAAAATAAAAATAAACAAGAAGATAAAAAAACTAAACAAAAAGATTCAATTGATAAAGATCACCCGTTATTTATGGATGTTTTAAATGAACTAGAGGGTGAAATAATAAAGTAAGGGAGAAATTATGTTTAAAGGAATGTCAAATATATACAAACAAGCACAAAAAATGCAGAAGGATATGAAGAAGGTCCAAGACGAATTAGAGAATTTGCAAGTAGAAGGTCAAGCTGGTGGTGGAATTGTAAAAGTCGTTGTAAATGGTAAAAAAGAGCCTAAAACCGTTATTATTGACGATAGTATTTTAAAAGAAGATAAAGATATGGTTGAAGATTTAATTTTGGCTGCAATGAAGAATGCATTTGATAATGCTGAAAAAGAATCTTCTGAAAAAATGAAGTCTGTAACAGGTGGTATGCCTAATATCCCTGGTTTTTAATGAATATTTATCCCAATACTTTAAAAGAATTAATCTTAAAGTTTTCTAAGCTTCCAGGAATAGGTAAAAAGACTGCTGAAAGACTTTCAATTTATATTTTAAATTCCAATAAAGAAGAAACAGTTGAATTTTCAAATGCCCTCGTTAATTTAAAAAATTCAATTTCAACATGTAATGTTTGTCATTGTTTTACTGAAGATCAATGTCATATATGTGGCAGTGAAAGTAGATTGAAAAATTTATTATGTATTGTAAAAGATCCAACAGATGTTTTTTTAATTGAAAAATCAGGTTTTAAGGGAATCTATCATGTTTTAGGTGGTCTTATAGCTCCCTTTGATGGAATTACACCTGAAAAGTTAAATATTGATTTATTATCTAAGCGTTTAGATGCTATAGATGAAGTAATAGTTGCTATTGAACCCTCTCATGATGGTGATATAACTACAATATATCTATCAGATATCATAAAAGAGAAGGGAATTAAGGTTTCTAGGCTTGCAAGAGGAGTTCCTGTTGGTACAAGTTTAGAATTTATTGATGAAATAACTTTATCACATTCTATTAATGATAGAGTGGAAATATAATGTTTTTTAAATACAGATATATCCCTAATTATCTGTCTCTATTTAGAATAGTTCTAACACCAATATTTACTATTGCAATGTTTCAAAATACACTTTTATTTAAATTGATTTCATTAAATATTTTTTTTATTGCCGCATTAAGCGATTTTTTAGATGGTTATATAGCAAGAAAATATAACTTTATTACAAATTTTGGAAAGAATATAGATCCATTATCAGATAAAATACTAATTATAACATCTTTTGTAGTTTTATATATATTATATCCAAGTACTATAACTTTTTGGATGGTTTTTTTTATTGTATTAAGAGATGTGCTTGTAACTTTTTTAAGATACTACAGATTGAACACTGCGGATCCTCTTAAAACGAGTTTTATTGCAAAAAGAAAGACATTAATTCAAATTATTCTGATTCACCTAATTTTAATTCTTAATGCATTAGATTCAAATTATATAATTAATAATCAATATTTATACTTTATGATGTGGGTATCTGTCGTTTTATCATGGATATCTGCTTTACCTTATATGATATTTTTTAAAAAATGAATTTAATATATAAATTCACTCTCACTTTTTTTGGTGCTGGTTATATAAAATATGCTCCAGGTAGTATTGCGAGTCTTTTATCTATGATAATTTGGTATTTCATACCAAATCATTTAATTCTACAGTTATTAGTACTCTTTTTAATTTTACTTCTATCTATTTTTTCTTGTTATAAGCATTCAGCTATATCTGACATTAAAGATCCCTCATATATTGTAATTGATGAAGTGCTTGGAATGTCAATTTCATTGTTTCTTTTACCAAAGCATATTACTCTATATCTATTAGCATTTATTATATTTAGAGTGTTTGATATATTAAAACCATCAATAATTTATAATATTCAAGATTTAGATAATGGCATTGGAATTATAGCAGATGATATGGTGGCAGGATTATTTACATTTATAATTTTATACGGTATGATATGAGTAAAAAAGTTGGTATCATTTGTATAGGAGATGAATTGATTAATGGCTACACCATTGATACTAATTCTAATTTCATTGCTTCTAAAATCAGAAAATTTGATAACTTAGATATATCAAATATTTTTGTAGTTGGTGACGATTTGGTATCAATTTCAGATAATCTTGATTATTTAATAGGTAAAAATATAAATTATATTTTTATAACCGGTGGTTTGGGGCCTACGCACGATGATTTAACAAAAAAAGTTTTATGTGAATATTTTAATTGTGAATTAAAAATATGTGAAAAGCATTACCAGAAATTATATGATAAGTATCCATCTAAAAAAAAGAACCATATAAAATCACAGTCTGAAATTTTAGAAATAAGCCAGCCTATACCAAATGATATTGGAACAGCTTTATCAATGCATTTTATGTTCAAAGGTATTGCTTTTTTCATACTTCCAGGTGTCCCCTTAGAAGTAAATAAAGCAATGGTAAATTATATATTGCCTGATTACATAGAGCCATTTTATAAAATGAATAATAGCGTTTTAACAATATTAACATCAGGTATTTATGAAAGTTCTTTATATAATAGATTAAAAGATATTATAGAAGAATGGCGAGATAAAATAAAAGTTGCTTTTTTACCTGGGTATTCTGGTGTAAAAATTAGGTTAACTTCATTGGATAGTAATATATCAAAAGATACATTTACGCAGTTTAAGAATTTAGTTGAGTATAAAATTAAAAAATATATTTACGGTTATGATGATGATAAACTCAATCATATTATAGGTGAAATTTTATTAAAAGAAAGAAAAACACTAGCTGTAGCTGAGTCTTGTACGGGAGGATATTTATCAAAAGTGATAACAGATGTTCCAGGAAGTTCATCTTACTTTAAAGGTGGTATTGTATCATATAGCAATGATATGAAAGTTAAAATATTAGGCATTAAAAGTGATGTAATAAATGAATATGGAGCTGTTAGTAAGGAAGTTGCTGTATTAATGTCTGAAAATATAAGAAAAAAATGTAATAGTGATTATGGAATATCAACAACTGGGATAGCTGGACCAACTGGTGGAAGTAGAAATAAACCAGTCGGTCGCGTTTACATATCAATTTCAACAAAAAAAAATACAATATGTAAAGAATTTACATTTTCAGATCAGAGAAAAATTAATAGAAATATAACTATTTACATTAGTCTTTTCCTTCTAAAAAAAAGTATAGAAATAAAAAAATAAAAAATATTTGCATATAGGTATTTAAAAGTATTAATATTACTTACGAGTAACTTACGAGGTAATAAAATGTTGTCACCAAAAAAACAAAAATTTTTAGATTATATTAAATCATTTATTAGTAGAAATGATAGACCACCAACGTTTGTAGAGATAATGAAAGGACTGAAATTTAATTCTCTTGGAACAATTAATTGGTATATAGTTCAATTAGAATCTGAAGGACTTATTAAGAGAGTTAAAGGTTCTAATGGAAAAAGAGCACTTTCTGTATTAGAAAAAAATATTGGTAATAAATTACCTATGTTAGGACTAGTAGCTGCTGGTATGCCAATAGAAGTTTTTGATAATGTTGAATATGTTGATGTACCAAGTAAATACATAAATGATGAAAACTATGTTTTAAAAGTTGATGGTAACTCAATGATTGATGATGGAATCTTAGATGGTGATTATATAGTGGTAAAAAAATCTCAAATAGCAAGAGCTGGAGATACAGTAGTTGCAATTTTAAATGGCGAAGCAACATTAAAAAAATATTATCTTGGGAAAAATGGAGTAGAACTACACCCAAGAAATAGGAAGTATAATATAATATTTGTATCTACAGATGATCAATTATATATACAGGGGCAAGTTTTAGGTGTATTTAGAGAATATAATTAAATTGGAGAAATAATGGCTGAAAAGAAAAAAAATGATAACTTAAATCTGGTAATTGAACAAATTAAGAAACAAACTAAAGATCCTAATGCAATTATGAGACTAGGCGATAATAAAAAAAATATTAAAAAAATTGATGTTATATCAACTGGTTCAATTTCATTAAATACTGCACTTGGTATTGGAGGATTACCTAAAGGAAGAATTGTTGAAATTTATGGACCAGAATCATCAGGAAAAACAACATTGACACTACATTGTATTGCAGAAGCTCAAAAAAATAAAGGAACAGCAGCATTTATTGATGTTGAGCATGCTCTTGATCCAAAATATGCAAAAAATTTAGGTGTAGATACAAATAATTTATTAATATCACAACCTGATGATGGTGAGCAAGCATTAGAAATAGCGGAAGCATTAATAAGAAGTGGAGAATTAGATATTTTAGTTATTGACTCTGTTGCTGCATTAGTCCCTAAAGCAGAACTAGATGGTGAAATGGGTGATTCTCATATGGGTTTGCATGCAAGACTAATGTCACAAGCAATGAGAAAACTAACAGGTGTAGTTAGTAAATCAAAAACATGTGTTGTATTTATAAATCAAATTCGTCATAAAATTGGTATTATGTTTGGTAGTCCTGAAACTACAACAGGTGGTAATGCTTTAAAATTTTATGCTTCTTTAAGACTAGAAATTAGAAGAAAAGCTCAATTGAAAGATGGCGAAAGAGTAATTGGTAATAGAACTATGGTAAAAGTAGCAAAAAATAAACTAGCACCACCATTTACTAAAGTTGAATTTGATATTATATATGGATTTGGAATTTCATATGAAGGTGACTTAATAGAAAATGCTCTTTCTGGCGATATCTTAATTCAATCAGGTTCATGGTTTTCATATGAGAATGAAAAGGTTGCTCAAGGAAGAGAAAACCTAAGATTATTACTTAAAGAGAATCTTACCCTTAGAAAATCTATTGAAACTAAAGTAAAAAAATATTTAGGTATATAGTAAATAAGTGATTTATATCAAATTTTGTTATACATAATATAATTAACTTGTTCTTGTAAGAAATAAATATATCATATAATCTTCTTCTTACTCCTCATTAACCTTGAAATATTGATATAAAAGAAACTCCTTAACAGGAGTTTCTTTTATTTTAATATATGTTTATATTACGTTTGAAAAAAATAATTGAAATTTTGTATTAATAATAAATATAATTATTTGTCTAAAAATGAAATTAAGGATTTAAATAATAAGTAGTCTATTTTTATGAAACGTTTAGAAAAGGCAATTAAAATTGCTAAAATTTTAGAAGATTTGTATCCTACAACACCTATTCCTTTAAATCACAAAGATTCTTACACTCTTTTAGTTGCTGTTATGCTTTCTGCACAGACAACAGATAAAAAAGTTAATGAAGTAACTCCAAATTTATTTAAACTTGCAGATAATCCACATTCCATGTCAAAGCTTAATATTAAAAAAATTGAATTGATAATCAAACAAATTGGTTTAGCTCCTACTAAAGCTAGAAATCTTCATAATCTATCTAAAAAAATAATTGCTGAAGGTGGTATGCGCCCAGATTGGAATTTTCTTGAACAATTACCTGGCGTGGGTCATAAGACCGCTAGTGTTGTGATGTCACAGTGGTACGGTATCCCAGCATTTCCTGTTGATACTCATATACATCGCCTAGCTTCAAGATGGGGTTTATCAAAAGCTAAAAATGTTATTATGACTGAAAATGATTTAAAAAAAATATGGCCTAAAATTTTATGGAATAAATTACATATACAAATTATATTTTTTGGAAGAGAATATTGTCCTGCTAGAAATCATAACATGCTTAAGTGTCCAATTTGTTCGTGGGCATCAACTCGTAAAAGAATAAAGTTTGAGATGTCTCTTTAATCATCTGATAATATTAAATTAACTAATATTACAATATCTAAAACATCAAAATTGGTATCACCATTAAGATCTCCTGCCAAGATTTGGCTTGGATTAGCTTCGGAATTACCAATGATGATATTTATTGCAACAACCAAATCTAGAACATTTAAGTATGTATCTGTATTTAAATCTCCACTTAATATTGAATCTGAATGGTAGTAACCTGTTTTGTGATTATCACCTCTATATGTATTCCAATAAAAAGCTTCAGTGGATGTTTCGCTTTTAATATCAATAACGGATAAATTTTGACTGGTACCAATAATAATTTCTAAATCATTATCATTATCTAAGTTTGTTATTGTTGGTGAACTCTCAAATCCAGTACTAAATTGCAAAGGGAAATTTTCAAATTGTGTACCATTAATATTATATACGATTAATTTACCTTCATTTGATGCTGATATAACCTCCGGAATATTGTTGTTATCTAAGTCGGCAAAAATAGGTGAAGAGTTTATTTTTTCATTCCCAATATATTGAGGCCAATTATTTAAATTTTCACCATTTTTATTTATTCCATAAAGATAACCATCTTCTGAACCAAAAAATATCATAACTTGATTATTATGTGTTATAAAGCCAGGCTCTGATTTTATATCATTATTTGTAGGAACAATAAATTTAACTGAACCATCAATATTTAGTCCGTAAAACATTCCTTCTGTATCACCAATTAGTATTGTGATATCATTACCAGTATTAAGTATAGAAGGAGCTGCTTTAAACTTATTTTGGGAATTGAAAATAGTTTCATAAGTGCCATTATCAAAAATAATATGAATTTCTTTATCATTTTCAGTAGCAATTACTATATCATCTTTTCCATTACTATTTAAATCATATATTGACACTCCATTAAGAATTTTCGAGTTTATTTCAACTGGAAAATTATTAACATTGGTACCATTGTGGTTAATAGCAAAGACATCTCCAGAATTTGAATAACCAGCAAATACTATTTCAAGATCATCATCATTATCAAGATTAGCTAGTGAAGGTGTACCCATTAAATATTGATCAGTTTCGTAGTCAAGTTCAATATTTCCATTTTCATCTATTATGTAACAATGTTTATTTTTGGAAGTTATTATAAATTCAATTTCACCGTCATTATCAATATCTGCTGCAGCTGGAGAACCCCAAATTTCTTTACTAGTACCCTCAATCTCAACAGGAAAACCATTTAGGGTATTACCATTATTATCGACCCCATGGAATAAACCATTATCATCACCAAAAAATATTTCAGAAACTAAATCATCATTAATATCAATTATTGTTGGAGAAGATTTAATTGTTGTTACTGTATTGTATGGATTGCCTTGTGCATCAATAAGTGTTGTTGTGTATGGAAACCCCGTTTGATCTAAAGTTGCATTTATCGTTATATCGTACTGATTCTCACTAGAGTCACCATTGCTTGAAGTAGATATAACAGTTAGATTTAAAATATGATTAGATAAGCTGATATCTTCTGATAGTGAAACTAAAAAAGGACTATTATTATTAGTAAATGATTGGCCAACATTTAAATTATTAAATGATAAATATTCATTAATAATAGATATAGATTCGTCGCTAGTAGATAAAATAACATCAGCATTTTCTGCATCATTCCATGGAATCAAATTTTCTAGTGTTACAAACAATTCAATTACTTCGCCTGGATTTGCAACATTATCTCCATCTCCTTGAAATTCGTTATATGAATAATCTTGCATTACAACATTTGGATTATCTAGACTTTGAGGTTCAATACCAATTAATGCTCCTTGATCATAATCAAAACCATTTAATGAACTTAATAAATAATTTCCATTTTGTGAGCCACCCCACCCAAAATTATTATGAAAGTAATCTCCATCATAACCATCAATATTCCAAGCATGGCAACCATCAGTATCACAGCCATCATAATACATTGGTCTATTAGAATTTAATTCATTTTGTAATATATTTCTAAATTGAGAAGAACTATAGCTACTAGATGATATTTCACTAACATCATTTTTAAATATAAAATAATTTCTTAATGCATTACGTGCTCTTGATGTCTGAGAACCAGAACCATCAATACCAAAGTTCATATTTACAGATACAGCACAATGATAAAGTAATTCTTGACTTTCTGTTGTAGGATAAGTATTTGCCATTTGACTGTAATCATATACTGATGCCCCAAAATCAGCAAACTGATACCCGTATTGATTGTGAGTATATCCATGAGAACCATATCCGACTTCTGGATATGACCAATAATGCATTACTTGAGCCATAGCAACCGCTACACAGCCTACATAAACATTCCCTCCAGGACCGTCTTGATCTTCAGGGCACATATCATTCCAGGATGAATCTTGATTCCAACGAGACTGAAGTAAAGGAGATACGCTTCTATTTTGAACTTCATATTCAACTGGATTGCTGTATTTTATCCATTCATTTTGTATGTAATCTCTTTGAGTATTGTTATTTTTTTCAATTGTTAATTCTCTTGAATAAAGATTAAATAAATAATTAATATTTGATGGGTATGAGGAGGATATCTCAAATTCACTATCAAAACTATAACCAAGAATTGGCATGATTAAATTATTGGCTGCGACAAGCACAAAACCTCTAGGATCTAGTTTAAAAACATAAAAAATATCTTCACCACCATGATTAATAAGACTAATCTCACTGTAATTAAAATCAGCTAAATTTCTTTGATTTTTTGAAAAGAAAAAGTTTTCAGCAATGTCTATTGCTTCAGATTGTGATATGGATTCAGAAAAAGAGAAATTCATTAAAATTAATACATTTAATATTAATATTGATATTTTCATAATTACCTTTGTTTTTACGTTTGTAAAATTTATCTAATAATTGTTTATAATATATAATAAATTTTGTAACTAATTATAACAAACAAAAGATACAAAAATGAACTTTATATCACAAGAATTTAAAACGACACTTTTTTTAAAATTTTTTGGTTTTTTAAAAGTACCTATGATTTATTATTGCAATCCAAAAGTAATTAATATCTCAAAAGAAAGTGTTGAAATTAAAATTTCATTAAAGAGGAGAACTAAAAACCATGTAGGAAGTATGTATTTTGGTTCATTATCTGTAGGTGCTGATGTGACTGGTGCTGTTATAGCTTTAGATTTAATTAAAAAATCTAAATTTAAGATTAATTTATTATTTAAAGACTTTAAAGCAGATTTTTTAAAAAGAGCTGAAGGTGATGTGCATTTTATTTGTAATGATGGTAAGCTAATATCTGAAATGATTAAAGAAACTGAGTTATCTAAGAAGAGGGTAAATAAGCCCATTGATATTACGGCATATGTTCCTAGTAAATTGAAAGATACACCAGTAGCTAAGTTCATTTTAACTCTATCATTAAAAGCTTACTAAAATAATATTTATATTTGTTCTCATTGAAAAATATCTTCATAAAATTAATTTTAGCTTCTAATTTAATATTTTCATATAACTTAATAATAGAACAGAATTTCGGAAAAATTATTTATAATGAAATCGAATATGAAAGCCCTTTTTTAGGTGGATTTAATAAACCTAAAATACAATGGGCAGACTGGAATAAAGATGGGCTTGTTGACTTATTTCTACTAGATGAAGACGGACACATAAGATATTACATAAATGAAAATCAAAATTTTAAACTGAAAACTACTAATTTTTTAAATTTTTCAAACATAAATTGGTTTTACATATATGATTTTGATTATGATTTTGAATATGAAATAATCACTTCGAGTTATCTATTTCCAGGCGGAGTATCTTATTTTGATTATATAGATGAAGAGCTGGTGTACATATCGGAGATAGTTAATGAAAATAACAATTATTTAGATATTGATCAATCAATGATACCGACTTTTTCTGATATTGATGGTGATGAAGATTTAGATTTGTTTTCAGGTAATATTATTGGGACACTAAATTTTTTTGAAAATAAGGGGCTAATCAATAATATTCCAGTTTTTAATCTAGAATCTAATTATTGGCAGGAAATTTATATAGTAGGACAATCAAGGCATGGAGCTAGTGCAATTAGTTTCATAGACTTGGATAATGATTCTGATCTTGATTTATCTTGGGGTGATTATTTCCAACAGAGTCTATACATCATTTGGAATACAGGTGATATTTTCAATCCTGTTATGGATAATGATAGCATTGTAACACAATTTCCATTTAGTAGCCCTGTAAATACTGCTGGATTAAATTTACCATCATTTGTTGATATAGATAATGATAATGATAATGATTTATTTGTTACAACTTTGTCTGGTGCTTATGGATATCAACTGACAAATAATTTCATGTATTATGAAAATATAGATAATCAGTATTCTCTAAGAACCAATAACTTTATTGAGACAATTGATTTACTATCAGATGTAAATCCAAAAATAATAGATATTGATAATGATGGAGATTTAGATTTATTTATAGGAACAAATTATGATCCAACATCGTTTCCATGGATAGGTAAAATTATTTTTTATGAAAATATGGGTCTTGATTCAGAAAATCATCCGATTTGGAATAATAATGATAATAATAATTTTCTAAATGTAGATTTAGGAAATAATTTGTTTCCTGAATTTGTAGATATAGATAATGATAGTGATTTTGATTTATTCGTAGGTAATTATAATGGTGTTATCCACTATTTTGAAAATATTGGAACAGCTAATAACTATAATTTTCAATACAATGGAATTGTAAATGGTATTGATTTACAAGGCTATTCAAGTCCAGAGTTTATTGATATCGATAGTGATGAAGATTATGATTTACTAATTGGTTGCATTGATGGAAATATATACTTTTATGAAAATATTGGCGATAAATATAATTTTGATTTTTATTTACGAGATAATATTTTAAATAATATAAATGTTGATTCCAGGTCAACTATTCTATCTATTGATTTTGACTTAGATAATGATTATGACTTATTAATTGGTTCTGGTAATTCAAATATATTTTATTATGAAAATTTTGGAAATGAATTTAGTCCTCAATTTCAATTAAATAACAATTTCATTTTACCTTACACAGGGAAAAATGTATCTATTGACTATTATAATTCTTGTTCTTATAGTGGAATTATTAGTGGTATATCGACTGGAGGAATGTATTTTATACCAATAAGTAATGATTTATTTGGAGATATAAATAATGATAATATTCTGAATATTTTTGATATTATTATTTTTATCGAGTCAATATTAAAAAATAGCTACAGTGGATTAATTGACCTTAACTCTGATTGTATAATAGATATATCAGATGCAATTATTTTAATAAACTTGATATTGAACACATAGTTGATGTAACACGATGTAAATGTGACTTATATCTCATTGAATTAAGTTTGTTTATTAGTAAGTTAAGTGTAGACAATAAATTAATATGAATTACAAATACACATATATAATACTGATTATCTACTCATTTGTTTTTTCAGCTGATGCTACAGAAAAAAAACAAAATTCCAGTTTCTATAATAAAGACGGTAGTTCTAAAATTAATTTAATCAGTTCTAATATAAGTGAGACAACCTTAGAAATAACGGTTGATGGTCATATTGTTAATGAAGTTTTAGAAAATCAGTATAACATTAAAATTGATAAAGGTTCACCAATTTTATTGAAAGGTGCGCCTGATTTACCTAGGTTGAATACATCTATAATTATACCTGATCAAGCAAATATGAGCATCAAAGTTATAGATAGTGATTATATTGAATTAGAAGATATAAATATAATACCATCAAAAGGAAATTTAACTAGAGATATAAATCCTAGTTCAGTGCCTTATACATATAGTAAGCATTATCAAAAAGATACATTTTATCCTAATAATTTAGTTTCTCTTGGAAATCCTTATATTATTAGAGATGTTAGAGGTCAATCAGTAATTATTAATCCTATACAATATAATCCGATTACTAAAATTTTAAGAATTTATAATAGAATTGTAGTTAATATTTATGAAGATGAAAATATTTTTAATAAAAAAACAAAGAATTCAATTCAAAGATATAATAGTGAAATTAAATCTTCAAAAGAGTTTAATAATATTTATAATAATTTATTTATAAACTTTCCTCAAGATTTAAGATTTGAATATATATCTGATCAAGGCAATATGTTAATAATTTGTTACGACGATTTTCTTGAGCCAATGAATCCATTTGTAGAATGGAAAAATAAAAAAGGAATACCTACTGAAATTGTGGCACTAAGTTCAATAGGAAATACCGTTGATGTAATTCAAGATTTCATTAATGATTATTACAATAATAATGGATTAAGTTATTTGCTATTAGTTGGAGATGCAGCACAATTACCAACTCATATTATAAATGGCTCTGCTTCTGATCCCACTTATGGCTTTATTCAAGGAGATGATGCATACTCTGAGATTATTGTAGGAAGATTCTCAGGAAATAATTTATCTCATATAGAAACTCAAGTTCAAAGAACTATAGAATATGAAAAATTTGAAAATTTTGATTCTAGCCACCTAAGTAAAGCTCTTGGAATAGCATCAACTCAAGGTCCTGGATATGGGGGACTATCTGATAATGAATTTAATGATTTATTAGCAAATGATTTTTTATTAGAATACACTTATGATAATTATCAAGGTCTATATGATTCAAATTCAAGTGTTTCAGATGGTATTGATGCAATCAATGAAGGTGTTGGATTAATAAATTACACTGGACATGCAGGACCAACAGGGTGGGGCAATGGTGCGCCATTAAATGGAAGCGATGTAAATAACTTAGTAAATACTAATAAGTTACCTTTCATTTTTACCGTTGGATGTAATCCGGGTCAATTTAATGACTATACAGAGTGCTTTTGTGAATCATGGATGTGGTCTACTGATAACAATGGTAATCCAACTGGAGCAGTAGGTCATTTGGGTTCAACAATAAGTCAATCTTGGGAACCTCCTATGCATGGTCAATGGGCAATGAATGCTATATTAACAGAGTCATATGATGAACATTTAACTCGTTCTTTT
>CERI01117304.1_pt1 | contig 17492 bp, 14 predicted proteins | sample 350261 | NCBI WGS metagenome assembly CERI01 (sample SAMEA2620979, study PRJEB7988) | marine metagenome | isolation source: saline water (ENVO:00002010), including
TCTTAGCATCATGTCATAATTATTATATACATTAATTTTATCCATTAGAAATTTTATTTTTAAATAATTCTGATATTCCTCTTTGTCAAAGTGCAGTGACATAATAGAACTATAATTATTTTTTAAAAATATTTTTCTTTCCTGTAATATTGATATTAGTTTTTCAATTATTTTAGATTTATTATTAAATATTATTTTTTTTTTCTCCATATTTTTTAAGATCTTATTAACTACTTTTGAAAGTGTATCTGCTGAGTAAAAAAAATCATTTAAATCTTTTTTATAATTTTGTACTGATATTTCATTCATATATTCTACAAATTCAAAAAGTATTTTTCTTTCTAGATCTTTTGATTTTCCATTTAAGTTTATCATCAATAGTAATTCATTGTTCTCATTATTAAATTTTGATGTAGACAAATCTCTTATTGCAAAATTATAATTTATTTTTTCTTCAGAAAAATTTTTCATAAATATATAAATTTCATTTTTTTTATAAATTTTTTTTTTAAAGTTATTAATGCAGCATTCATAATAATTATTTATAGCTGATGATTTCAAAAAATAACTTTTTTTATTTGAAAGAAATAATAGATCACTATAATCATAGAATTTTATGACATCTGATATAGGACTAAAATTTAAATTTAAATTTAAACTGCTTATTAAATCATAAGTTTGTTCAATTTGCTTTGATAGTTGTTTGTTTTCTGCAATTCTTAATTTAACCACGGTGTAATTTTTTTGAAAAAAAAAGAGGATTATTAATAGTAGATAAATCAATATCACAACACAAGTGTGAAACAAAAAAGGATTCAATTTTTTTTTGTTTAATGTCATTTAATTATTAAACCTTAGTTTAAAATATTCTAAGTAAGATTTTTTAATTCTTTGTTATATTGAGACCAGTTTCCAAAATCAGACCAGTTTTTTTGTTTAATTGTGTAGCAGGATATCTTTAAATTTTTTTTTTTAAGTAATTCTATGAGTTCATTAATATCGGTTTTTTTATTGTATTTGAGATAATGTAAAATTTTTTTATTCATAATATAAAATCCTGTGTTTACCAAGTAAATATGTTCAGGTTTTTCTTTTATCGATTTTAAATCATGCTTACCTTTTAATTCACAGGCACCATATGCAAATTTCATTTTTTTTTTTGTTACAATCAATGTTAATAGCGATTTATTTTTTTTATGAAAATTATAAAAATTTTTTAAACTGGTATTCACAAGTATGTCACAATTAGTAACATAAAAATTTTCTGTTATTTTTTTCTTATCTATTAAACTTAATGATCCAACCGTCCCTAGTGATTTTTTTTCAATTAAAAAGTTGAAATGTGTTTTTTTTTCTTCAGTATTTAAATAATTTTTTAAAATTGAATATTTATAGTTCATGCTAATCCAAAAATTATTATAATTATATTTTTTTATATTATTAATAATATGTGAAATAATTGGAGTACCATTGATTGGTATTAAAGGTTTAGGTAGTACATCAGTAAAAGGAAGTAATCTAGTGCCTTTTCCACCTGCCATTATCACGGTATCAACTTGATTTTTTAAAATTGGTTTTTTTTCAACCAAATCGTATTGTCTTATTACTGAAATAATTTTTTTATTTTTTATTACAGGAATTAGTGGAAGGTTAAGTAATAATTTTTGAACTAAAGTAATATTATTTTTCTGATTAAATAAAATAAATTTTGGTTTTCTATTATAAATTTTGGTAATACTTTGATCTAAACTAATTTTTTTTAGTAAAGCTTTTCTGATATCACCATCTGTTAAAGATCCTTTTAATTCAAAATTTTTTTTTACAATTAAGACACATCTATTACCTGTTTTCTTAAGTATCTTTAAACTATCATTTAGAGTTATATTTTCTTCAACACAAAGTTGTTTAAAATTTTTCATTAAAATATCTGCTGTATTGCTATTTCACAAGAATTACAAGGGTTATAGTATCTAATGTAATCTCCATCTATATAAACATTAGTGAAATGATTCCAAAAGTTACTATTGTAAATATTTGGTTTTCTTTTAATCCGACATTGAAAACCAATAAGTAGATCCTCGAATGGTAATTTATTTGACAAAACTGAATATAACGCATCTTCTCTAGCTTTAATCATTAGGATTTTTTTTTTCTCAAAGTTAAATATATCAAAATATTCTAAATATTCTTTTTTAGTATAACTTTTAATCTCAATATTTTTATTTTCAAAATTAATTAAATATCCTTTTTTTTCTGATTGAAAATTATCATCGACTGGTATTAAAAGAAGTTCTAAATTATCTTCAAATTTTGAGTTTGAAAAGTATTCTGAAATAATATTTTCTAAGTCGGCTTTTTTAGCTCTTGATTTTGCATCATTGATGTATACTGATATTAAATCATCGTTATGCTTGTAAATATCTTCACTTATGTTTGATTTTTTTAACAAAGGTTCCTTAATATGATCTTCAAATTCTAAAGTATCATATTTTTCATAATTAATAATCTTAGTTTTATTATTTTTTGTTTTTAATAATTTATCTAATAATGAAATATCATTTTTTTTATTATTTTTAAAAATATAATCATCTCTTTTAGCATACTCTGCAAAATAACCTGCGTATGGCATAAAGTATTTTGGGTTTGTAATTTCTATTAACCGCATTACCATTGCTAATTGAGCGCTTTGATTTCTTTTCTTTATTCTAATTTTTTCATCATCTGTATAATCATCAAAGCAAAGAGGAAAGCCTCCTGCGCCACCAGCATATGAAGATAGTAAAAGATCGATATTTTTTGGTAGGACTCCAAAATTTAAATTATTACTATCAACATTGAGTAATATAGATCTCTTATTTATCCTTATATAAATTCCACTATCATCTCTAAAATCCCCAGATTTTAATAAAGTAAAAAAAATATTTCTTTGTTCAACTTGATAAACTTTATTAAATTCACATGTAATGACATTTTTAAAGCCAAGTCTCTTAAGCAATTTTTCTGTTGATTTACTTTTAAAATTTGCACAAATAATCTTAGTGTTTGTATCTATTTTTTTTAGAGTTTCTATATGTAGGTGATCTGGATGATTATGGGATATATAAATAAGATCTAAATTACTTAAAACTTCTTTTAAATCAAATTTAGGTGGGTTCCTTAACCACCAACCATTACAAAATGCTGGACCAAAGTACCAAGGGTCTGTAATCATCTTAAAATTATTAGTTTCTAGAAGTACAGAAGCGTGAGACAAATATCTAAATTTAAAGTCATTACTACTTTCTTCTGGATTGTTTTCATTGTTAGTAAAATCTAGATATTTATTATAATTATCTATTATTAAATTTCCATTCTCAATTTTAAAATTAATTTTTTTTTTACTAACATTTACATTTGTATATTTAAGACTATCTAAATTCAGCTTCCAGTCATGCATGGGGCATTTAGCAATCTTTTGATCTGTTTTGCTTAGAATTAATTTACCAAAATTATGGTCACACATTCTATCAACAACCCACTCAATTTTTTGATTATTTTTTTTTATAAAATAATTATCTAATGAATTAACTCCTTGATTAAGATCATCAATTGGTATTTTGATTTCTTTTTTGTTTGAATTTATAACTTTGATATCTGAGTAATAATTAATCATTAAATTATATCTATAAATTTCTTTTTTAATAAATTGCTTTTGATAGCCCTCTTTAAACCATTAATAAAAATAGATGAGGTATTCTTTTTAAAATATAAGTTTGTAGATTTATTTTTTATTTTCTTATTAATTTTCTTAATAAGAGAAGGATTTAAATCATCAAAATTTTTTATAATAATTGTTGAATTTTTAGAATATTCTCTTCCATTTTGTCTTGTACCCAAATTGACAAATAATTTATTAAAATATGGAGCTTCTATTATTCCACTCGATGAATTTCCAATTAAGAATTGGCAATTTTTTAAAAAAATATGATAATCTTGACCTAAATATTTATATATCTTGTAATCATTCTTTTTTTTTCTTTTTAATAATTCATCAATTATAAATTGGTTATTTAGATCTGGATTTGGATATGTGACTAATTTAGTAATTTTAACTTTATCTAAGAAGCTAAAAAGTTTTTTAGATAAAGTTAAGGTTTCATTCTTTTCTAAACAGCTATTAAGACATACCATTACATAATCTTTATTTAATAAATTTTTTTTTCTTAATATTTTATTCTCATATTCTAAATTATTTTTATTATTTGCTAAATTACTTAAACTAGGTGCACCTATAATTTTAATATTTTTTTTTTCTTCACCGAGCTGAATTAATCTTTTTTTATACCGTTTGTGAGATACAAAATGAAAAGATGATAATTTTGATATTGAGTGACGAATCTTTTCATCTAAACTTCCAAATGAGAGTTCCCCACCATGTAAATGAAATATTGGCACATAATTTATTATACAAGAACAAGCTGCCGCTAAAGATTCAGTCCTATCTCCAGTAATAACTACTAGTGAAGGTGATTGTTTTATAAGAATGGAGCTAATTATTTTAACTTGATTAGCGAAACTTAAACTCACTTGCTTCTTTGAGTTTGAAATACCAATGTTTGTCTTAAGGAAGATACTATTTTTTCCAAAATTTTTATTTATTTCTTTATAAAAATTACCATAAAATTTTTGCATATGACCAGCATGAACTAAAAGTTTAGAATCAAAATCTTTTAAACTTTTTTTGAAAAGGTCTTTAATAATATTATATTCAGACCTCGAGCCTGTTATAAATAGTACTTTTTGTTTTTCTTTTTTAATTTTTGATAACCTCAAGCTTATCATCATACGGGCCCATAAATTGCGAAAGATTTTTTAATCTAGAAGGACACGTATTTTTCATGTAACATTCCCTTTGACAGTATGTTCCATAATTACCAGCTAGCTGTTCTTCTCTCCATTTTCTAACTTTAGGACCATTCCAAGCTTTTTCAAATCCTAGATCTGTAACGCTATCTAATCCAATATGCTGAAGTCTTCCACACGGGCTTATTTTTCCATCCAAATTGATAAACGGATGTTCAAAAACAGTATAACATATATTGTGTAGCCTTTTCATGGATACAATTGGATCCATAGTTATATCCTCTATATCTGGAGAAAGTTTTATATCTAAATTAAATTCTTTTATTTTTTTCTTCCAGTGACTTAACAATTTTTTATGATCCTCCAAAGATGCAGCTTCAATACCCTTCTCTTGCAAAACCTTAGTTACAAATAGTGGAATTGTATGAATGCTTTTTATATTTTTAACATTTTTGAGCTTATCTATAGCTGGCATTAAAGACTCAACATTAACTGCTGTTATCACAGAGTTAATTTGTAATGGTATATCACTTCTATTTGATAAATCTTCTAAGTACTCTATGACCTTACTCTCATCAGATCCTCTATATTTCATATTTGTTTCACCATCGAACCCATCTAAACTGATTTCTATCTTAGTGAAGCCACTTTCAATAATTTTTGTTACAACTTTTGGCACAAGAGTTGTTCCATTAGTTGTAACTGTAACATCTGGAACATACTTTCTAGCTAATTTTGTTAATTCATAAATATCTTTATTTAATAGAGGTTCTGCAAGCCCACCCCAATGAATAACATCAAAACCCTCTAATTCAGGTAGTAATTTTTTAAGTTTTTCTAAGTCTCCATTTCTCTCTAAATATCCACTATCTTTGATATGTCTTTCTTCTCTATGACACCATACACATTCAAGATTACATTTTGTATTTAAAACAACCCCAACTTCTCGTAAAGATTTTTTATCAGTAGTTGCTAACGTTGTTGAATCACCTTTAAGTGTTAGGAGTTCTATGTACTTAATTAATCTACCAGGACTATTTTTAAAAAAACTAAGAAAATTTTTAAATTGTGGATTTGGAATCATGTTAAAATAATAATTGATTGATAAAAATTAATTTATTAAATCATTAAAAACCATAAATCAAGTATTAAATTCTACCAAAACTCAGGTGATTTCTTATCACTAATTATACATTCACATATATGATCTAGTAGTTTATTATTATTAGGATGCAAGCTTTTTACTTTCTCAAAATTAAAACCTGTAAATCTATGACCATATGCATATTCAGTTAAATTCCATGGTATTGTTGTTTTAATAAAGTAAAAATATGAATATAAATCTAAAAATTCTTTTCTAAAAGATGAATTTATGTTTTTTCTTTTTTTTAATTCATTATAATAATCCTTTCTATCTTTTGGATTAATTGATAATTTTAAAGATTCATACGGCACTTTTCCAACATTTATGACTGGAACATTTAATAACATCATCTCAAGACCAAGCGTTCCAGTAAAAATAACTGAAAGATCTATATATTTTACAAGACTATAAACATTAACTCTTAATTCTGGTTTAATAAAAAATACATTATTAGGTATATTTTTAATTTTATTTTTAATAACTTGCTCTAATGTGGTCAAGCTTCCAGATGTTTTGTTAATTTCTCCCGGATGTGTTTTTATAAATAAATTAATTTTATCATTATTTCCTAATTGTTTAATCGTATCTAGTGTCCAAGTAACAACATCTTTATAAATTCCAGCTTGACTTAATAAACCAATGTCCCAGTAAACATTAGTAAACATAAAAATATTTTTTTTATGTTTATTATTTTTTAAAAATTTAGAAATATTTTGAGTTTCTTTGTTGTTATTCTCAATAATTCTATTTTTTTTAATATGATCATCAGTAGCTTCAACTCTATTTTTAATAAATTTCTTAAGTTTTTTCCTTTCATTTTCATTTAATTTTTTATTTTTTCTCTTTTTTAAATAATCATTAAATCTTTTATCAGATAAAAGAAGTTCAAATAAATTAAAAAAAATTGCATGTTTATTTAAAGGGGTTAAAGAAATCGTTACATGTCTTTTTTTTTTTTTTTTAAAATATGCAAATATTGGCTCCCAGGAAGAATAAACTGGCATATTATTTAAGATAATATCTGGATTCCAATTTTGAAGTATTTTTTCTGCAAAAATAATTGAAATTAACGATGTATTAATATGGTCTGATCTAATTTTTTTAAAATTTCCAAAAAATTTGTTTCCATAATAATATCTAATTAAAGACTCGTTAACTACTCTAGTCAAATCAAAATATTTATATCTTATTTTATTATTTAAATTTAAAGTAAATTTTTTTTCTAGACCAATAATTTTTTTCTTCTCTTTAGATTTTATATAATCAGAGTATAAAATATAATCTAAACCAAATAATGGTAAAATATTTACTATATTATTTTTACAAAGCCAGCATGGGTTTTTTGCTTCTTTATTAGTATAACTTTTTATCTCACATCCTCTTAAATAACCATCACATATCAACACTTTCACTTCATGACCTCTTAGAACTAATGATTTAGCTAATATTAATAAGTGATAAATTTGAGGATGAGCAGTTTCGACTAAAGGAATAAAAATTTTCTTTTTTTTAGGATTAGCTTTTGGCTGGAAATTTTTATTTTCATTTAGTTGATTAAAAATTCTTCTCTTAAGAATTAACAAATAATAAATCTTTAAAGTAATATTTTTAATTTGATCTTTTAAATTAATTAGATTTATCATTTTTAACTTAAATCTTTTTTATATAATCTTTACTTGCAAAAAAAAATACAGCAAAATAAATGATGGATAATACTAGTATAGAATAAAAATTTGGAAAATAGAAAAATAGAATTGATTTGACAATTAAAACTGAGATTAAAAAAACTATCATTGCATAATAACTATAAGATTTAATGATGTAATGATGTAAATGGAATTTGTCAGCAACAAAAGGACTTTTTTTATTTAATAATCTAGTAAAAAAAAGTCTAGCCATATCAAGTCCAGGAAATAACATTAATATCAAAATTTGTTCTATAAAAATTATACTTAAATTGTAGAGGGCGATACAATAAATGGATAATATTGTTGATAAAATATTACATCCTGAGTCTCCTAAAAATATTTGGCTATTTCTGTTGTATATTCCAAAAAACAGAAGAAATAAAATTAAAAATAAAAGAAATTGATCATTGTTAAGTAAATAAAGATTTAAACAGAAAAATATTGAGTAAATACATGATTGGAGGTTAATCCCATCAAACATATTAAATGAAATGTTAAAAATAAAAAAGCAAAATACTGTAAAAATAATCGAAAGCTTTAGATGCTCTAAATTAACAACTACTCCATTAATATTAATATCATTTATTTGTAAAATTTTAACTTTTGTAACAAAAATTACAAATACTATAATTAAGAAAATTGTTTTTTTTAATGCACTTAGGTTTTTTTTATCATCTAGAAATCCAATTAAAAATATTAATATCAAAAAGTATAATAATTTATATTCTAAAAAATAAATTAGATGAAAAAAATTTGTAAATTCAATAAAATTTAATTGGTAAAACAAAAAAAATAATAAGAATAATAGAAATAATCCAATACCACCAGTTAAAGGAACTTTTTTATTATGTATTTTTCTTTCATTTGGCAAATCATACAAATTCAGATATTTAGCTAATTTAGCATGTGTTTGAAAAAATATAAATAAAAAGAAAAAAGTTATTAAAATTAAAAAATAATTCATTTCAAACAAAAATTTTATTTATAGATTTTTTTTTATTAGAGAATTTGCCTTTATAAAAGAGTAACTTCTTATTCTTAATCCTTCTTTTATGACAGATGAGCTGCCCACAAAACAGTTATTACCTATTTGAACTTCACCATTAATAGTACAATTTGTTGATAGATGTGAAAAGTCACCTATTTTAACATCGTGTTCTATTAAAGATTGAGAATTCAAAATACAATTTTTTCCTATTTTAACCCCAGGATATATAATTGACCCATGCATAATTATTGTGCCCTCTCCAATTGATGCATATTTTGATATTTTAGAGAAAGGTGACTTAATTATAGGTAATTTAAAACCGATTTTTTTTAATTTGTTGTATATTTTTATCCTTATATTGGGTTGATATAAATGACCCACAGTTACAAATGCATATTTTATTTTTTTTAATAAACTAACTAAAAGTGCATCATTTCCAATAATTTTATAATTTAATATCTTTCCTTTCTTCTCATTGTCTACAAAGCCTACTATTTTAAATTTTTTTTCGCTTTCAATGATATCTACACATGACTTTGCATGTCCACCAGCTCCTATTAATAAAATTTTTTTCATTTTTTTAAATTCATCATTACACTAGGTCCACTTGGTAAATTTATAACTTTAGCATAAATTTTTTTTGCTATATTCAATGACATTCTTGGGCAATCTTGATAAGGTTTCAGAGTCGATATTAATTTCCAAGCTGGTCTTGCTCCAATTCCTTTTTTTTGTAAATTTTTAATAATATTATTTTTATTATGTTTAAACTTTTCTTTCAAAATTATCGTTTGTAACCAATAATTACTTTGAGCATGTTGTGGTTCTTTAAAAAATTCAAAATATCCACAACTTTTAAAGAATTTAAAGTAATGATTATATAATTTTCTTTTGGAATATAAAAATTTTCTAAAATTTTCAATTTGTCCAAGTCCTAAAGCGGCATTCAAATTGGACATTCTAAGATTATATCCTATATCATCATGAATATATTCAAAAGCATGACTCACTTTTGCTGTTGTGATTAGATGTCTGAGTTTAAAAGCAATTTTTCTGTTATTTGTTAAAATGATACCTCCAGCACCCGTTGTAATAATCTTATTTCCATTAAAACTAATACATCCAATTAATCCAAAATTTCCAACATGCTTGTTTTTATAAAATGAACCCAGTCCTTCTGCTGCGTCTTCAATTGTAACAATATTATATTTTTTACACAGTTTTACTATTTTTTCTATTTCACAAGGATGACCAAAAATATGAACAGGTATAATTGCCTTTATAATTTTACCTGTTTTTTTGTTAAATGTGTTCTTATTTTTTTTAAAAGTATTAATTTTCAAATATTTTTTTAATTTTTCAAAATTGACACCAAAATTTTTAAAATCACTATCAATAAAATGAGGTGTAGCTCCGATATGTTTTATTGGACTTACCGAACCCACAAAAGTAAGGGAAGGAACCAAAACCTCATCACCATATTTTACACCTGCGGCTATTAAAGAAATTTTAATAGCTTCAGTACCATTTGCCACTGATATTGCATATTTTGATTTTGTTATTTTTATAATTTTACTTTCAAACTCCTCAATCATTTTTCCTGCACTAGAGACAAAACCTGAATTCAAACATTTATTTACATACTTTTTTTCATTTTTTCCAATTATTGGCTCATGAAGATTAAATTTTTTATTATTCAAAGATTTTTGGATAATTAAACAAATATCATCTATAGGTTTATTTCTTTTCATTATAAAATTTAATTTAATTTATATATGTATTTTAATATTTTTTCGTTATTAAAATATTTAATTTTATTACTTTTTATAATTTTTTTGCTTAAAAATTGTTCTAAGTCAAAATGATTCTTTATATAAAAAAATTTTTTTATATTTTTACTCAAATAATACTTTTCATTTTTTAACTTTAAAATTCCAGAAGGAATATTGAGCTTGATTGAGGTAGATAGGATTGTGGAAAAAAAACCTATAACAAAATTATAACTTAATATTTCTGAAACATCTTTTAACCTGATAAAGCTGAGTTTACTATTTTTAATTGTTTTCATCAATGGATGTAATGCAAATTTAAATTTATAATTTTTATTAATTTTTATAAATTTTGTAAAAAATTCTAGTAAATCTTTTTGACTAAATTTGAACTTTATATGTTTATTATTTAAATATAATGAATTAAGAGGTTGTAAGACTATTAATACCTTTTTAATTTTTTCATTTGAAGAAATTTTATATTTATTTTTTTGAATATTCGTTATTCCAGGGTGTGGAAAGTGCTTAAATTTAATATTTTTATTTTTGCATACCTTCTTAATTTCAAGATTTGTTGGATGATCTAAAGCCCAAATTTCATTTGGAAATTTTTTATTTATATTTGAGTAATAAAGTCTTTCTTTAACAAAGTTCCAATTATCTAAAAACTGAATCAAATAATTTTTTTCTTTTTTGAGTCTAAGTATTTCTTTTTCAAGATAATCATATTGAGTTAAATTCGTAATAATTACATCATATTTAAATATTTTATTTAGATTTTTTTTATTAAGTATTTTGAATTTAAATTTTCCAATACATGACTTAGAAATTTTTTTATCTACAAATATATTTGGAAATTTAATTTTATCTATTATTGGATTTAAATAAAATATACTTCCTGGCTGAGTTAAAACAAAACATATATTATTTAAATTTTTCTTTATATTGTATAATTTCATCTATGATTTTTGTTAATTTTATAATATCAGCTTCATTAACATTACTACTTAAATGCTGCACAAGTATTAAGTTTTTTCTTTGTAGTTTTTCAACATTTTGAAATTTTTTAGGATCTATTTTATTTTTTAGATGCTTTTTATTTGCGCTATAAGGCCAACCATTTAATCCAAAACAAATTTTCTTTTTATAAAAAGGTTCGTTATATAATGGCTCTCTATACCCTGGTCTAAAATTTATTCCCTCACTTGAAATTATTTTACAAAATTTTTCTCGGCTTATTCCTAAATATTTTTCATCATATATAAAAGGTAAAAGATAGAATACATTAGAATATCCATTTTTTATCTTTGGAAATTTTAAAAAAGTGTATTTACTTAAGTATTTTTTATACCAATTAGCTCTTTTGATTCTAATATTATTTAGTTCATTTAATCTTGAAAATTGTACATTTGCTATTGCTGCAATTATTTCTGTCATTCTTAGGTTTTGACCAATGGTATTTCTTGTGTCTTGAATTCCCCATTCTCTAACAACACTCTCTCCATGATTTCTAATCAAGCAAGAATTAAAATATATATTTTTTGAGTTTGTTACTAAAACTCCACCTTCACCAGATTGTATTGTTTTATGTCGGTTAAAAGAGAATATACCAGCATTTCCAACTGAACCAGCTAATCCTAATGGCGTTTTTGCACCTGGTGATTGAGAATTATCTTCTATCAAATAAATTTTTTTTTTTTTTGATATTGCTTTTAATTCTTTTAACCTACCTGGTTGTCCAAAAAGATTTACAACAATTATAGCTTTTGTTTTTTTTGTTATTGCTTTTTTTACACTCGCCGGATCAAGATTAAAATCGTCTGTAGCAATATCTGCAAACACAGGTATGCAGTTACATTGTAAAATTGATGCTACAGTTGCATGCATTGTATATGGTGTGGTTATAATTTCATCACCTGGATTGAGCTTTAAAGACATCAATGATGCATAAATTGCTGATGTTGCTGAGTTGAAAGCAACTGCATATTTTGTTTTAAATTTTTTTTTAAATTTTTTTTCTAAATTTAAAACTTCAGGGCCACCAAAAAAATCACTATTGGCAGCAGCACTAAAACCTGATAATTCACCATTTTTGATAACATTTACTGCAGCTTTTTCTTCTTTGTAACCAATTGAATTGGTAAAAATTTTCTTATCTCTAAAAATGGGCAACCCAGAATTTATTGCCATATTTTTAAAATTTCTTAATTTAGAGTTTTTTAAGTTGATCATTAATTTTTAAAATTTGTAGAGCTATTTTAATATTTTTTGAATAATAATTTTCTTTTTTTTTTATAACATTTATAATGTGCTTGTAACCATTGGAAAGACCATTGACAATGGAAATTTTTTTGTAATCTTCATAATGATTTAAAGCGATAAATTTATCATAAAAATTACCTTTTTTTGAAGAATATTTTTTTTTAACCACACCAGAAGATTTTATTTCGTGTAATGAATTCTTACAATATATGCTTAGCTCTAAGTAATCATTTTCATTAATTTCATATTTTAAGCCCTGAAATAAAGTTGGAATTTTACCAATAGTAGAAAAAAAAGAATAATTATCAAACTTTTTATATGAATTTTTTTCAAATAACTTTATCTTGTTAATATATAAATTGCCAAAATTCTTTATTAACTCATATAAATAGTGTGACGAACTATTCAAAAATCCTTTGGAATAAGCTACATTAATATATTTTATTTCAGCTTTATTTATATCTTTAAAAAAACTGATAATATCAGTATCCCAATTTCGTAAATAATTTACATAACTATTAATACGTTTCTTATTCAATAATCTTATAATTTTTGACCCATCTTTATAGTTATCTGCAAGAGGTTTTTCAAAAAAAATGAATTTAGGTCTTTTTTTTTTTTTTAAGACGTCTTTTATTATTTTTAGTCTTTTATTTGGAGGAGTTGCTATTATCAACAAATCTATATTATTAATATTTAAATTTGAATAATTATTAAATATCTTTAATTTTTTATTTTTATATTTTCTTAAAATTTTTTTTTTAATACTTTCATTATTTTCAATTAAACCAACAATATTCAATTCTTTGATTTTAAAAATTTGAGAAAGGTGGGTTTTGGAAACATTTTTGTTATCTTTTTGTAATGCACCTATTTGACCTAAACCAATTAAACAAACATCCATTAAATAAACTTTTTAACTAAATCCAAATCCTCTTTATGATCTATATCTAGTGACTCAAAATATTTCATTTCGTATGGAATAGTCTTATCAAAATAATATCCATTTTGATTAATTTTTTTTGTACTTAAGATAAATATTGCACCATTTGGAAAAAAATATTCTTTTTTATTTTGTCTATTTCCAAAAGATGCGCCTTTTCCCATGTATTCACTCAAATATCCTTTTTTTGATTTCTCCAATAGCCATTCTAAAGGTTTACCCAAACTATGGACTGACACTAGAGAGTCGGGCTTTTTCTTTTGAACCAGCTTAATGCAATCTATTACGTGGTTTAGTTTTCTTAGTGGCGAAGTTGCCATTAGGATAATCACATAATCATAATTATTACCAATTTTTTTTTCATCTTTTAAAAGTAATCTTATAGTATCGATTGTCAGTGCTCTGTCAGAAGCTAAATGTAAAGGTCTTTTATGAACATTAATATTTTTATATTTCCTTGCAACATTCAATATTTTTTGAGAGTCTGATGACAAAATACTTTTATTTATAGATTTAATTTTATTTACAACCTCTAATGTATATTCAATAAGTTTTTTTTTTTTTAGTTTAACAATGTTCTTATTTTTGATTCCTTTGCTTCCACCTCTAGCTGGAATCACACACAAAAAATTTATTTTTTTAAGCATTTATTTGATAGTTTTTCTTAAAGATTTTCTAATTTTAAAATTTCCCAGATCCTTTAAAGCATTATTGTTGTATTTTAAATATTTAATAATTTCTTTAATTCCATAATCAATAGAATATTTTGGTTTAATTTTTAGAACTTTATCAAGTTTTTTAAAACTCACCCTATAGTCTCTAGGGTCCAGCATACCTTTCACATTAACAATTTTTAAAGTTTTAAAATGTTTTTTAATTTTTTTAGCTATATCGATTTTTCTACAATTATTTATATCAGAACCAGCATTAAATATTTCTCCATCTACTCTTTTTTTATCAGAAAATAAAACCTTTTCTATAATTCTTGAAAAATCAATAACATGACAATACGGTCTCCAAGTCAAAGAGTCATAAATTTCAATTTTTTTCTTTAAAAGTGCTTCTAAACAAAACTGATTAAGTGTTAGGTCAAATCTCATTCTTTTTGAGAGACCAAAAGCTGTGGCAAATCTTAAAATAGTTTTGGTAAAGTTTATTTTTTTGTTTTTTAAAATTAACTTTTCTATTTCAATTTTGGCTTTAGCATAAGTTGATTTTGGATTTAATCTTGATTTTTCATTAGCAAGTTTATTTTTTATTATCCCATAGTTTGAACATGTACTAACAAATATAAACTTTTCAATATTTGGAAATTTATTTAACTTTAAGATTATTTTTTTAATACCTTTAAGGTTAATTTCTTCTGATAATATTGGATATTTTTTTGTGATCGGATCACCCACTAATCCTGCCAACATTACAACATCTGAAACTTTAGAAAATATCCTATTTTGAACATTTTCATCTCTATAATCTTTTTTTACAAATATAACTTTTTTATTTTTTTTAAGTTTGTAGTCGAAACTCTGACGACTATATATAAGATCATCAATAATAAAAATATTTTTTATTTTTTTATTTCTTAAAAAATAATCTGTTAAGGCAGATCCTATATAACCTGCGCCTCCAATTAATAATAAATTTTTCATATTTATATTTCTTTTACATCATAAAAAAATTGATTTGTGGATGTGTACACTGTCATGTCTCTTAATTTTGAATTTAAATTGCTAGATTTATTATTTTTTAATTGATTATTCAATACATCTTCTTTTTCTTTAGTAAGATAAAATAAATAATCTTTATCATTATCTTTGGCTTTTAAAGATTTACAATTATTTTTAATCCACTCTAAAAAATCATACTCAAATGACGCTTTAACATTTTTTTTAATATTTAATGAGCTATTAAATGATAAAAATTTAAGATTTTGAAACTTTAAAACTTGTTGAGTTTTATTTATAAAATCATCATCTTCACTTATATTTGAGTCACTATAAATTTTCTTTTTAACAACGTCAAAAAGAATTTCAGAAAACTCATTCTTAAAATTTAAAATTACCTTATAAGTATAAAGCATATTAAGTTTTCCATAGTCTCCTGTCTCCAGTCTCTTAAAATTTTTAGCTCTTCCCCAATATTGACTGAGCTCTTCGTGTGTAGAAAAATTTTCAGCTTCCTCATAATCACTCATAAACTCTAAATAAAGCTTGTTTATTGGTTTTTTTGTAGTCTCTATTTCATCAACTAAATCTGAGATAAAATCCACGGGATGTATATTTTTGGTATTTTTTAAAAATATCAAAAAATAATAGTACCATTTTTTACTCCACATCATCTGCATTAAGAAGTGAAAGAATCTAAAATATTTAAAATATTTATGCGGCATTGAATGAGTTTCAGACACAGTTTCTTGAGCTTCAAAAATTTTATTTCCTCTGTATATTCCAAATGAATTATCAAAAAGTCTGTACACTGTTTTCTTGAAATATTTTTGTCTATAACTTTTCTCATCCATTTCTGTTCCTGGCAACAAATGAAGAAAATAAGTGTTAACCTCAAAACCAAAATCTATTAATTTTTTATTTCCATTTAAATGAGAGTCTTTTGTCTCATTTGGTAATCCCAAGATTAATTCTGTAAATGCATTCTGATCAATTCCACTATCTTTTAGATCTGACAATAGCTTATTTATTTGTTCAAAATTTAAGTTTTTTCTTTTAATTGACTCTAAAACATTTGCATCTAAAGTCTGCATCGAAGCACCAACAGCTGCAATTTTCTTAAATTCTTTTGCAACTTTTAATATTCTGTCAGGCCTAGTTTTATTCCATTGTACAGCAACATGTTTTGGCCAGTTATATTTTTGATTCATCTCATACATTTTTTTTGCAAAAACTGCATCTCTTTCAAGGATAGCAAAATTGGCGTCAGCTATAAACATAGTAGGAGTATGCTTACATCTTTTTGCGATATATTCTATTTCATTTAAAACTCTTTCTTCATCAAATTTCATCAATTTTTGTGTGCCTATTCCCCATGCACAAAAAGTACATCTATACGGGCATGATCTGTTAGTTTCTAAAACAGGCATCCATCTGTCATCAAAAAATTCATCAAGCATTCCATTTAAATAAGGAGATGGTATCTCATTCAAGTCTTCTAATGTTCCTATATTTTCTCCTACGTGTATATGATTTTCACAGTTATCTATATTTATAGATTTTTCGAATGTATTATTAACTAGTGATCCGGGTATATGTTTTTTTTTAAATTTTTTTATATCAAAGCTTAAGTCAAAATAATCTTTACAAACTCTATGAAATCCTTTTTCTCCTTGGTTAACTATAAATATGTCACAATTATTTACTTTTTTAAAAAATTTTTTAGCTCCCTCTAAATTTGCATTTATATTTGTGAATCTTGGACCTCCTCCAACCGTAAGAATGTCTGGAAATTTATCTTTGATATAATCAAAAACATATTTATTTAATTCCTCATTCCATACAAAAAAACCTAATGCGACAACATCTGGTTTATTGCTATCTATTGCATCTAATAACTTATTTGCATCTTTAAACAATTTAACTTCAACTTGAATATTTTCATCTCCCATCTTTTTTTTTAAATAAGATGCTACATATCCAATATTTAGGGGAATAGTCCAAACCCCTGATTTAGTCCAAGTATGAAACAAGTCTCCAAGATAAACAATCATTACGGATATGATATATCAGAAAATTATAAAATCTTGACAATAATAATTTAATTTATATATTTTACATAACTGAAATGCATGGTGGGAAATCAATGAGAATTTCATTGGCTGTACCTGCAACCGTAAAGTCGGAGCGCC
>CERI01117486.1_pt1 | contig 17489 bp, 15 predicted proteins | sample 350261 | NCBI WGS metagenome assembly CERI01 (sample SAMEA2620979, study PRJEB7988) | marine metagenome | isolation source: saline water (ENVO:00002010), including
ACTAGGTGACATGATGGGAGATGCTCCTGCATGTAATGAATGTGGGCATATTACGATAAGAAATGGTTCTTGTTACAAATGTCTAAATTGTGGAAACTCTTTAGGCTGTAGTTGAAATTATAAAAATTTTACTTCATCCAAATATAAAAAATTAAAGATATATTTATGAAGAACTATATAACGACTCTGAGGCCATGGCAGTGGCTAAAGAATTTACTTATCTTTATTCCCTACCTTTTAGGAAATTCAAAAATAGACAATGTATTTTTTGATGTTATTGCAATCTTTTTTCTATTTTCTCTATTTGTTTCAGGAACTTATATTTTTAATGACATCAAAGATATAAATTTAGATATAGAGCATCCAGTAAAGAAGAATAGACCTATTGCATCTGGAAAAATTAGTAAAGAAAATAGTAGAATCTTTGGATTAGTAATCTTGACAATCTCCTTGATTTCAAGTTTTGTGTTGAATAATTTTATTGTTTTTTATTTTCTCCTTTATGGAATAACAACATTTCTTTATTCGAGATATTTTAAATATATATATATATTTGACACTATCTCAATATCTATAATGTTTTTAATTAGGGTCTTAATTGGTGGCGTTATAGGAAATATAAGTGTCACCCTTTATCTCAGTTCTTTCATATTTTTTGTTAGCTGCATGTTGTCATTGGCTAAGAAAATATCAATAATTAATTCAAAAAAGATAACTTCAGCGAACACCTTTTATAATTTACTATTGGAGCAAAATACTAAATTTTCATTCAGAAATATTTATGTAATATTCTCCGTTTTGAGTTTTTCATCACTTATTTTATGGCTGATGAACATATTGAGTAGTGACATAAGTACTAGGCAGACGTTTTTTTTAGTCATTACAAACATACTATTTCTTGCATTCGCAAAATCCGTATATACTTTTTCTTTTCAGGGCCTACTAGAAGACTTTTCAAGAGAGTTATACAGAAATAAATATCTTTTCATGCTGTCATTATCAATTATCATTTCATTTTCAATTGGTTATTATTTCACATAAATATTTCTATTATTTGAAATCAGCTTATTTTGTTTTAATTACTTATAGATGTATTACATATTTTGATTAGTATTCGATAAATGAAAAAAAATATCTTAGTTCTTGGCGCCAACTCAGAATTTGCCGAATCTTTCATAGAATTAACAAATAATACATCCCATGAAGTTTTTGGTATATCAAGAGAAAAAGTACAAAACTTAAGCAAGCAAAATCAAATAGTAGTTTCTAATTACTTGGATAATATGAATGAAATAATAAATTTTATAAAAAAGATTAATAATCCCTATATCATTTTTTTTAATGGTTTTCTTAGAGAGAATAGACCTGAAAGCTTTCCTTCAGAACTTGAAATTGAACAAACTGTAGAAATCAACTATCTTATTCCATTACACATGACTCAAAGATTAAAAGAAGTGGATATTGTCGATAAATTTATATATATATCAACTATGGCGTCTATAAAACCTAGATTTAAAAACTATGTCTATGGATTATCGAAAAAAAGTCTTGAAGAGTCAGTAAAAAATATTGAATCAATTGAGTATCTAATTGTTAGGTATGGCCAAATAGATACAAATATGTCAAAAAACCATTCCAAAGCTCCTTTTTCATTGAACAAAATACAAGCATCAAAAATTCTGTTGAAGCTAATTGATTCAAGAGGTTTAAAGCATGCAAATAATAAATTATTACTTGTGAGTATTTTAATTAAGATTTTGCCCTTAAAGTTATTAAATTACATTGAAAATAGAAGATGAACTATATACAAAATCTTTTTAAAAAAAATTTTTATCTAGATTTAATGATAGTAATTTTTCTATCGCATATTTACTATAGAATAACCTTCATTGACAAAATCGCAGATGAGTTTGATCTAATAAAACAAATAAAGGAAAACAATGTTACATCAACTAGTTTTTTCGTAGAGTCCCCGACATATACTTTAATTGGCCTGTTTCTAGATGTAGAGAATTTAGATATTTACAAAAGTTTAATATATCTAATTACACTGATCTGTTTCTTATTAATTATTATCAATATTCAATATCTTAATAAATATTCAACTATTTTTTTATTTGGTGGCTGGTTAATTACCTGCTCATGGTTTTTTGGATACGTTGATATTATTTCTGTGACATTAATGACAATAATTTGTAGAAATATTCTTCAGGATAATGTTGGCAGGTTCAATATGCTTATTTATTTTATTCTGTTGTCAATCAATCATAATGCCATCTCTTTAGCCGTATCCTTAATTTTTCTAATTTTAGTAAAAAAGAATCAGATAATTAGATTATCAGTAACTGTTGTCTTATCACAGATAATTGGGAATAGCATTGTCCAATTTTATTTAAACTATATTGGTTTTTCTGGAAGAGGTAGAGTTAGATTTATCTTCAATGACAATGTCATTGAAAGTGCTACGAGCTTTGTGGGTGAAAATATTTTAATAGTACTTTGGTCAGGCTTTCTTGGAATTTCTTTTTTGATTTTGTTAACATCTAACAATCTTTCTTGGGACAGAAGTAAAAAAATAATTGTATCTACACTAATAGCTCTCTTCTTTACCTCAATAGCGTTAGACACCAGTAGAATATTTAGTCTGCTTATAGTCCCGATAATAATATTTACTTTGCATATGTATAAAGAAGATGTTCACATAAAAAATAAACTCTCACTCGTATATACAGTTTCTATTTTCCTACACTTTTTTATTGGTATTAAGTATTTTTATGGTGAAGTTCTTGAAGAGTCACCCATGCAAAATATTGAGACATTTTATGATTTTATTCCGCGGGTTTTTAATTCATTAATGAGTAATATTTGGAAATAATTTATCTTTACAAAATTTAATTAGTTAGAATTCATATTTCAGGGCGCTTAGCTCAGTCTGGCAGAGCGCTTCCCTTACAAGGAAGAAGTCACAGGTTCAAATCCTGTAGCGCCCACAAGGGTTTTTCAGATATTGACCTACATATACATGCAAAAAACACGATATTGATAGCCTCTAGACGTAAAATTTATTGATTTTAGTTTAACTTTCCTATCTTGAAAAATTTCAAATTATAGTTATCTATTCAGTAATTTAATTTCCTTCAAGATGTTCAATAACCCTAATTAGTTCATGTGCTACAAAATTCGATCCATAATATGAAAAATGTACATGATCTAGAAAATAATAATATTCATTACTCTTGAAATTACAGATTTGCTGATCGCAAAATAAATAATCAATTTCCAATAAACTAAAATTATCTAAATTAATTCTATTGAACATTCTTGAAAGTCCGGAAATATCATTTTTCCATTTCTTATATTCATAATGAAGATACTTGGAATTTTTAAAATAATACATTCTTTCATTTATTCCTGGTTCTGGTATTGGGGTAATTAGATAAACTTTATTTCTATTATCATTCAATAATTCAATTGTTTTAATCAAACTTTCTTCAATATCTCCTATATCCATACTTTCATTTAGATGACTTTGATAACGACCTCCAATTATAAAAATTGAATCTTTAACATTTACAAGTGCATTAAATTTATCTGAACCCTCATAAAAATCACACATATCTAGTAATAAGGGGCAGCCTCCTTTTGTTGCTTCAATAATTGTATAATTATCGTTTATACCATTATTTAAAAAGCCATTTACCAACGATGAAACCATAGAGTCTCCTACTACATATATTTTTTTATTTTCTTTAGAAGTTTCGAATTTACACAACTCTTCAGATTTTGATCTGTTTAAGCATTGTTTACCATCTTGCTTAAGATAATTTGTTCCATTTATATACTCCAAAGTGCTGGCTTCTTTGTTAAACGAATTTAAATCAGTGTGTCTAAATGCATAACCATTTGTATTTAAAGAAATTGCCATCATAAAAAAGGTGAGCACCATTAAAAAAATTAAGCTTTTAAATTCACTGATAGACGGAAAATTTACTTTCCTAAATTTTTCCTCAATAACGTAATAGTTTATTGTTGAAATAAGATATATAAAAATGAGAATAATAATTAATACAATCTTGTTATCTAAATTAAAGTAATTACCTTCAATAGTTGAATAGTGATTGTGGTTCCTTATCCCAGCTAAAACTCCTTGATGAAAAAGATAAAGTGAATATGAGATATTACCTGTAAAAATCATAAATTTGTTATCAATTAATGATTTGAAGTTAAATGCAAGTAAAAAGAAGGTGGTTATATTTGCAAGTAGTAAAGTTGTTAGATTGCTGAAAATAGACATATTAGAGAGCAAGCAAATTCCTAATATTGCATAAAGGAAATAACCTATATAATTCTTTTCTAAAAAATAATTCTTTTTCTTAATTTTTTGGTTCATGAACATACTTAGTACTCCTAAAATAAATTCCCAAACTCTTGTAATGGGGCTATAAAATATGTAATTTTGATAATTCAAAAATATTTTTTGTAAAAAACCAAGGTTCTCATAAAATATATGGTTTATAGAAAACATTGAAAAAACTAAAAGAATAAAATAAACAATATACTGGAATGAAATCTTAACTTTACTTAATAGAAATGCAAGAAAAGGAAAAATAATATAAAATTGTTCTTCTACTGAGAGGCTCCATAGATTAACAACTAAGTTCTTAGTGCTGTCAACAGTAAAATATTCCATATATTGAGCAATATGTACATTTGCTAGTAGGAAAATAGAGTATATTGAAGTTTTTGTGTTCTGTATTACATTTTGATGATCAACATTAAAAAACAGAACTAATTGAACAAAAAGTAAATAAGACACTAAAGCAGGAACAATTCTTTTGAATCGCATGAAAACAAATTCGTTAAATTTAAATTCATTTTTTGATATTTTTGAATAAATTAGATTTGAAATTACAAATCCCGATATTACAAAGAAAATATCAACACCAAGATACCCGTTGCTGAATACAGATTTATCAATATGAAAAAACATAACCGAGATTACTGCTAATCCTCTAAGAGCTTGGATGTCGTTTCTTTGCTTAATTCGAGTTATTGTTTCCATTTTTACAATCTGATTATTCTTATTATTAATTATTCACGTATATACATCTTGATAATTGTATATTTTAAATCATTAATTTATAAAAAGTAATTAATTTACAAATTCATTTATGTAAATAGATAAATCTTTTTCAATGAGCAATAATTAAATATGGACATATCTTATAGCTTGCTAGGTTCAGATCATCTTAATTTATTGAAAGATCTAGAGAATAATAAAAATCACTTTACGTCCATACACTTTGATATGACAGATAATTATTTCTGTGAAACACTTGGGCTATCAATTCTTACCCTTGAGCAACTTGCTTCAACAACAGCATTCAAAATAGATGTCCATTTGCTGGTTGAAAGAGCAGGTTATGTCTTGAGACGCATAGAAAATTTAAGAATAAATAGTGTTACTTTCCACCTAGAAACATTTTCACATCAGAAGTTTAATGGATTAAATAATAATAAATTTTCAAAAGGAATTGGTTTACTGCCAACAACAAAAATGGAAAATTTAAAAAACTATCTAGATACAGCTGATTCTGTATTATTACTCTGTATAACTCCCTCTCTTTTTCCAGATCAGAAGTTTATACATCCAGTTGATAGAGTGAATGAATTTAGAAATTTTTACCCTGATTACAAAGGTGAAGTAATTGTTGATGGAGGCTTAGATGTAAAATATTTTCCGGAACTTGAAAAATTGCAAGTGAATAAACTTGTCTTGGGGCAAAAATTTTTTGAATGACTTCAAAATATTTTTAAATACCTTAATAAAAAAATAAACTTGTATAAAGTATAATTCAATATGGAAAAAAATTTAATTTTTGCATCTGCAGCTTTTCATCCAACAAGAAATAATATTAAATTCAAGAAAAAAGATATCATTCAACGAGAAAATGATTATTACTTTTGCTTGAGACAATTACAAAAGGTTGCTCCCTCGAACTTTGATATTTATATTGTTGATAATTCACTTGAATCACTTGAGTCACTTTTAAATCCTGACTTAAAACTTCTATTAAAAAGCATGAATGTCGAACTTACGTTTGAGTCACAAAACGATAAAGTTAAAAATATAGGTGTTGCTGAACTAAAACAATTATTCCACCTAGAAAGAGTTATTGATTTTCATAAATATAGCAAGATTTGCTATCTTACAGCCAGACGCTTTATAACTAATCCCTATGTTTTTGAAAAAACATTACAACTTAATGAAGATGCTCTTATCTCAAATCCAGACTTTACATACTTGGATGGAAGAATTCATGAAAGTGAAAAAAAGGGGATGTACAATGATATGTTTTTTGCTATGAAAAATACAACAATGATGAAATATGTTGAGTACTCAAAAGAAAAAATTGAACATTTAGAAGCTAATATGATAAATTCTGAGAGTAATCTTTTTAACTTTATTTCAGAAAGAACTATTTCTTTTGAGTATATAAATTTTCTTGGTTTTTTGAGGTATGACTATTTTACTAGGAGAAGATATGGCAGAAGAAAGAAAAATGATTTTAGGGTTAATTACCACTTTGTCTAGACTTAAATTATGGAATTAAGAAAAGAAATGCTCTCTGTGTTAAGGCCTTTAGGTGGAGATGAAGAGGTTGAGGCAATTAGAGAAAGTATCGAAAGTGGTTGGTGGACTAGAGGTCCCAAGGTTGAACAATTTGAAAAAGAGTTTGCAGAATTAGTCGGTTCAAAATATGCAGTAGCCGTTACAAGCAACTCTCATGGACAAGATTTAGTTATGAAAGCACTTGGAATGAAGGATGTAGATGTTATTAATCCTACTATCTCTTTCATGGCAACAGCTATTGTGCCAATATGGAATAACTGCACTTCAAACATAGTTGACGTAAGAAGACATGATTTAAATATTGATCCCGTAGATGTTAAAAAAAGTTTAAAGAAAGATACCAAAGTTATTATTGCTGTAAACATGGCAGGTATTCCTGCACCCATAGACGAGATAAGAGAATTTTACGATGGATATATAATCGAAGATTGTGCCCATAGTGCATACACTCCTGGCGCTGGCACTAAGGGGGATATAGCTGTCTGGTCATTTCAGGCAGTAAAAACAATGCCTATTGGAGATGGTGGAATGATAACCACTGATGATTATGAATTGTATAAGAAACTTCAGTCTTTGGCATGGTTTGGTATTGAAAGTACTTATTCGAGAATTTCTGGAAAAACTCATTTTAATGCTGATAAAAAAGAGTTGATAAAAAGCTCTAATAAAAATCCGGATGGTAAACCTGGGTATACGTGGGATTATGATGTTACAGAACTAGGTTATAAATACTATATGATTGATATATTAGCCGCTATTGGCCTAGTCCAATTAAAAAAACTTGACAAACATCTTGAAATAAGAAGACATATTCAGTCAAGATACAATGATGAGTTAAATGGAATTATTGAGCCGCCCGCTTGGAGTGAAACTGTCCAATATTACTGCTCTAGAGTCCCAGCTGAACACAGAGACTCACTTATAGACTATCTAAAATCAAAAATGATTCACACTAGTGTGCATTTTAAACCCCTACATCTTTACGATATAGTTAAACAAAACAGAGAATACCCTGTTGCTGATGATGAGTGGCAGAAATTATTGTCTCTTCCTGTACATCCTGCTATGAATGACCAAGATATTGATTATGTAATCTACTGGGTTAAAAAATATTTTGAAGATTTTGGTTAGAAAGCAAAATATTTTCTATGGAAGATATATATAAAATTAAAGGTACATCTTTCTTAAATCCTCCTGATGAGTACAAAGAAAAGACTGCCTATCCAAATTTTAATATAGAACTTAATGAATTTAAAGATCTTCTAACAAACCAAGTTAAACAGGAACAATCTGCAACTTATTTCAAATTTGGAGACGGTGATTATTTCTTTCTAAAAAAAGAAAGTGTAGGAAGTGCCAAACCTGGAAATAGAGCTTTGAGTAAAAGTTATTGGCGAATTAATCATAAAGAATTTGTTAATGGTTCAAAAAAAAATGACTACTATTTATGTGAAATACTAAATCAAAATGAGTCTTATTTTTCAGAGATTTTTAACAAAAATTATGATTTTCCTGCAGAATATGTATACGGTTTAGTAGCAAATAAATGGTTATTGAAAACATTCGCTGGAAAAATTGGAATAATAGGGGCAACCGAAAAGATTGAGCTTATCAAGACCTTACTTGAAAGAAAAGAATATCAAGATTATTTAGGATTAGATAAATTTGAAGACTACATCTCTATACCTCAAAAGTTTGCATGTGATAACATAAGAAAAACTAGAAAGCTAATAAAAAATCAGCTAGCTAATTCGACATCAAAAATTTTTCTTTTAGGCGTGGGTCATGTTAAATCGGGCTTAACACATCTATTACCAACTTATAAAAATGCTGTTTATTTAGATATTGGCAGTGGAGTAGATGCTATTGCTGGAATAATAGACAAAAGAAGACCTTATTTTTATAACTGGGATAACTACAAATTAAAAAATAATACATATTATAAAAATATTGATTTCTTGCAATTTAACTATGATGGAAGTGAAATAGAAATTCCTTGAAAATATGAAACTATTAAAAATCTAGCCATTCTGGATTATCAAGATACCATTGAACTAATTTTTCAAAGCCCGACTCTACAGAATAACTTGGCTTCCATCCAAGAGACTTAATAAACTTATCATCTAGAGCGTATCTAAGATCATGTCCCGGTCTTGTGGAATGATAGTCTACCATTTCATATTCAAGTTCTAGTCCAGAGTATTTAGATACTAATTGAGCCACTTGTAAATTGTCTAGCTCTTCTGTACCAGGAATGTTTACTTTAGGACATTTTGCACCAAATATATCAAGTGACTTCCCAACAACCTTATCTTTGTTATTAATAATGAAGAGAACTGCATCAGCAACATCTTCGGCATAAATGTAATGCCTACTTCCAGGTTTTGTCTTAGTTTTATCTGAATGAATTAATACTTTTTCTTTGTTTTTAAGTTTCCACAATATATTTGGAATAAATTTTTCAGGATGCTGTCGTTCACCAAAAACATTCATTGTATGGGTTATTATTACAGGTAGATCATAAGTATTTTCAAAGGCTATGGCTAACTCCTCTCCACCTGCTTTAGATGCGCTATATGGATTTGTTGAATTATATCTATCCCATTCCTTAAATTTGACTCCTTCGGGAGCTGGCCCAAAAACTTCATCAGTACTAAAATACACAAATGTTTCAAGTTGTTCCAAGTTTCTAGCATAATTAAGCAAATTGGCAGAACCCACTACATTATCATAAACAAATGTCATTGGTTCTGTAATTGATCTATCCACATGAGAGGAGGCGGCTAAATGGAATACGTGACTTACGTCTCTTATCTGTGTGTCTATAATATTGTTAACTTCAGATTTTAAATCATGATAAATAATTTTTAGCCTTTTTTGATCTTTATCAGAAGAATTTTCCAACATGTGGCTGAATCTGTTTAGATTACCAGAATAATCTAATCTATCTATACTAATGATTTCCCAGTCAGTGTTTTTTAAAAGGTATTTTATTAACACATGACCAATAAAGCCTGCACCACCAGTTACTAAAACTTTTTTTGACATTTGTTCAATGATAGTATATAAATTTTACAATTTGAAAGAATTAATTAAAGATTAAAGAATTATCAATATTTAAATGCTGTGTTGAAATGTTTTCCTTCATTTATTATTATCTCTGACCTTGCCATGGTACATTTTATATTTGTCCAACACTGATCTTCACCATTATTTGGATAGACCCAATTCTCATTAAAATCTATAAATCCAATTTCATAATTAATTTCGGAATTTGCCCTTGGATCAAATATAATTAACTCTGAATTGTTAATTAAAGACATGTAAGAACTTGGTCTAATTAGTAATACAACAGATACTAAAATTACAAAGTAATAACCTAATCTAGGTAGTTTCAAAGATATTTTTTCTGTGTGAATAGCAATTATAAATATTGTTGTTAAACAAATCCCAAATGCATATCTAGGTATTGGACCAAAAAATATAAAATATAAAATTCCTAATAAAATATAAGAATATGCGATAGACTTTTCCAATAACTCTAATTTTCTTTTTGAAAAAAAAGAAAATTTCACTATAAAGATAAGCACAAACGAAACAAGAAAATTTAAAAATACAGATTTTCTATATTCATAGCTATTCATCTCAATCAACCAAGCATTGAATGGTTCTCCTAAGTTGTATGACGAACTAGCAAGTCTTACTATTCCCTGATAATCATTGGTGGAGCCATTCACATACCATTCAAAATTATTGATACATGTAATTTCTAATGGAAAAATTAAGCATCCAGTAGTTAAATAGTTTTTTATCAACCAAGCTACTCCCAAAAGTAACAAAGGTATTTGTGTGGTTAGGACATGGGAGATATTCATTAATTTATAAATCAAAATAAATGATATAAACAGAAAATAAAGATACAAAATAATGATACTGCTCATTTTTAATTGAATTAGAAATAAAACTATAATTCCCAAAATTAGTAAGTCCTCATCACTAACTTCTTTCTTCTTTATAAATACAAAGATTGAAGAACTTATAAAGAAAAATAAAATTCCTACTGCTATATCTTGTTTTCCTACTCCTTGAATAAATATAAAACCATTCCTTCCGCCCGAAAATCCAAAATTATCCAGCAATGAAAAAAGCAAAATAAATATAGATCCATTTTTTAAAGTTCTATATTTTGAATTTAATATATTTCTTGTCAAAAATAAGTAGAAGAAATGAATAAAAACTAGATTCATGAAATGTAATAAAACAAAAGATGAATCAATCCATAGAAAAGCTGATAGATACTCATATATTGAAGAAATTCCAAATGCCCAAAAGATATTAACAAATCCAAATATTAGATTAGATTCTCTTATCCAGTTTTGGTGGTTTAAGTGATAGTAACCTGCATCATAATGGAAAGGTATGTCATACGTACTAATAATTAATAATGAAGGGACAAAAAGATACAGGAATATATTTTGTAAATCGTAATGAATTTTAATATTTACATCAAACAAGTTAACTAATAAGAAACTTAAGAGAATAAAAATTATTAAAGGGCTTTTTAATGGAATGAAGAAGTTCAATAAAAATAAAATATTAGCTACCGTTATTATCCCAACGATCGGGTAGATTGTTGAAACAGCAACATTAAGAACTTCTTCCTTATTGTGAGAAACTTTAAGTACTTTTCTGGAAACAATAAACAATGCTCTCCCCATTAAATAAAAAAACAAATATAGTAAAAGATATTTGAATAGTAGGAGTGAATAATTCTGTAAGATGTCTATCATTTTATAATTTTAAACAATAGTGGAACAAAAGAATTTATTTATTTATTTATTTATTTATTTATTTATTTAGAATATACTTTTTATATATCCACAATATAATTTAAACTAATGATTGGAATTTTTTACCATCCTAAGTACTGGGAGAGAAAAAAAAGAGTACTGTTTACAAAATCAATAAAGTATTCTAAATTTCTTCCGACAATTGCTTATTTTTCTTGGAAATTTAACATAGTATTAAGTAATAGCTTAATTACATCCGGTCCTGCAAAATTAGTAAACAATACTTTGATAACTTACAAAAAAAATAAACAAGTGGCTTTCAATAATCTTAATTTAGAAAACTTTTATGTCATGCAATATGATGAATACGGCCAAAAAATAGTACAAAAGATTCTAGCTTCTAATAGCAATGCAAACATATTGATAGGTCCGCTTTATAATGACAAACAACTTCGTAAATTAGTTACTTTAATCGCAAACCATAGAAATATAAAACTTGTTACTGCATCAGAGTCAGTCAGGAATGCAATAGTAAGTAAATCTCGTCTAAACATAAGTACTGATAAAATAACTACCCTACCTGTTGGAGTCTGTCATGAAGCAAAGGTGAATAAAAAAAGTCCTTCAGGAAAAATTCAGTGCCTTGTTTATTTTAAGAAGAGACAAGAAGAAGAATTAAAAATTGTTACAGATTTTCTTTCTAATAAAAGAATAGAATATCAAATTTTTAAATATGGGCAATATAAAAATAAGGATTTACTGAGTTTTGCTGATGATGCGACATTTGGAATTATCCTAGACAAAACTGAGTCTCAAGGAATTGCGATACAAGAAATTATGAGTAGAGACTTGCCTCTAATAATTTCAGAATATACTCAAAATTTTATTAACGGATATGAGTTTGAGGCCACATCAGTTCCTTTTTGGTCTGATGGTTGCGGAATTAAAATTGAAAGATTGAACGAATTAGATAATACGATCGATGAAATTTTACAAAATTTAGCAAAGTTTAATCCTGGTAAATATATAAATGAAAATTTAACTTATTCAATCTCTAGCAAATCCCTCATCAAACAATTTACTAATATATGATTACTTCTTATGTAGACAGCTAATGATTAAGTTTTCTTTATCATAAATCAATTGTCTGAATTAATTTATCGTAAAAATTTTCTATTGAAAAATATTTTTTTACATCAATTTTAGAATTCGATGACAATTCATCTAATTTTAAAGGATTAGAGTAAAGATTATTTATTTTTTCTACCCATGTCTTCAGTGAATTATCTTCTAAAAGAACGATATTTTTACCATCTACAAGTTTTTCTGTATCCCAGAGGCCTTCGGTTTTAGTAATAAGAACCGGTGTACCTGTTGACATAGACTGTAAGGCTACACTTTGTCCTGACGGTTGAAGACTTTCTTTAAGAGGAATTATTGTCAATCTAGATCTTCTATATAAATCTCTAAGTTCTGAGTCTGAAATAGCAGGATTTCCCCAATTACCTTTGTGGATTATGACATTATCACCAACTTCTTTGGTATCTATTTCGGAGGTGACGAGGGTGAAGTCAATATTTTTCATTTGACTAGAAATCTTTTTTACTAATTCAAAGTCTCTATTACTATCGTTTCCAACGAATAAGATTCCTTTTTTATTAGAGTTATCTTTGACCTTTCCATCGTTCCAAAAATCTACATCTACACCAAATGGAACATAACTATATTTCTTTTTAAAAAAATTTTTCTGACTTAAAGCATACTTATACTCTCCGTAACCAATAAAAACAATATTGTCTGTAATTAAAAAAAGGAAAAAATAAAAAATAGACTGAAGCATTTTTAAAACTCTATATTTTGGGACCGAAGAAAATAAACCTAAAATAAAAAAAGTAACATTATTCTTTTTTCTTCTGAACCTCATTCTTAGTAACATAGGTAAAACAGATGTTGCAATTCTATTTGTACTTAATATTATGTGATCACTCTCGGATAGTATTTTGTAGTTTTTCTTATTTGTAAGATAAATAGAGTACAAGGGAATTTTTATAAATCTTCTGACGTATCCCTGAAAATAAAAAATAAGTTTATAGAATTTTCCTTCTTTCACATAATTTTGGAATTCTATTATTTCCACATCATGATTTTCTTTAAACTTAAAATATGTATAGAACATATCTTTAGCAAATGAATCTTTCCCATTTATGCGAGCAGATCTTCCACCTTGAAAAACAAAAGTTACTTTTTTTTTCATTTTCAAAAAAATTTATTTTCTAATTTTTCTACATAATCTGAACACACTCCCAAGCACCCTATGCGATCATGGTTTTCTGAGAATTCGACTATTATACTTTTATTACCAACTTTATTTTCAGGATAAGTCCATATGTATCCCTGACTCGTAAGAGTAAACCTATCACTTTCATGCCAAAAGTAGTTAAATATGCTTCCATAGGTATTTAAATATTCAAGTGCTTCAAAATTTTTACAATGTATCCAAATATTTTCTTTATAACTATTAAGCCATTCATAGCTTATCTCGTAGTCTAAGAATCTGTGACCAAGATATAACTTCTTTGTTCTGTTTTCATATCTCAGGTCGACTTCACAATCAAACCCTTTATTTATAGCTTCTATAATATAACTAGGACTATTTTCTCTTTCTGGATTGGGACCCGTTGTGTTTCCCCTATGAGCTATTAATAGTTTTTTCATTAAGCACCTTCTACAATCTTAAACAAAGCTTAGAATAAAAGTGATATATTAAGCTAGGGATTTATTATTAATCTCCAAGAATCTACATTAATCAATTATCATTTACCAAGTGAGATTAAAAAATAATACTATTTATTTTACAATAATATCGATACCTCTTATTATTAATTTTTTGAGTATTGATAAAAAAGCTACTATTTCTAGTGTTTTACTAATATTTGTAATCTCCATTTTTCGAAAGTCTTTTTTTTCTACTCAGATAAATAGAAAAGAAACTAGCGTAAATTTAAAAAAATTATATTTGTATTTATTTTTATTTTTTCTACTCATATTTATATTAATTACACAAAATCAATATTTAAATTTTGAAACTATTGAATGGGATACTGCCTCATATCTTGTAGCTTCACAAGAAATAAAAAGTGGAAATATTCCAAATGAAACTCAGTGGGAATCAAAAGGGCCGTTGTTTTTTTACATATATAATTTTATATCAAATATTTTAAGTAATAATTACCTACTCTTCAGAATTGCTAACGATTTTATCTTATGGTTTGTTGCTTTAATTTTGGTATTTACATCTCTTGAAAAAAACAGAAACTACAGAAACCTTTTATTGCCTTCCATTTTTTTCACCCTAATAATGAGTCAAACATGGGCTATAAGTGAATATTCAGAGCTTTATTCTCTTTTCTTTATTGCACTTTCTTATATGTTGACAAAAAAAAGAGAAATTAATATATATACATTAATTTTATGTGGATTCCTTATATCCCTGGCAACTCTAATAAATCAGGGTGCTGTTCTATTTATTTTTCCATATATAGTTTTAATTATTTCTAATAAACACGCTTGGGTTAAGAACATGGTATTTTTTCTTTCAAGTTTTACTATTCCGCATTTATTTTTTCTATTTCTTTATCTTCAAAATAATTTATTTGATGTATATTTTGCTACTTATGTATCAATCCCACTTGGCTATACCGGCGCATCTTTTTCTAATCTATATGAATTGAAAGTTTTTATAAGAAAGTTTTTTGAATATGATTTTTTCCTTTATTTTGCATTTTTGTTGATTGTTATATTCAGCTTCATAAGTAAATTGACTATAAATAAAAGTCAATTCTTTAGCGTATTTACTAATTTGATTAACCTCAACATAATTTGTAGTCTTCTTTTTTACTTTATTGGGTCACATAATTATTACCATCATCTCATTTTTGCAATTTACTTTATTTCTTTATTGAGTACTGAAATTAATAGTTCTTTTCAAAAAAATTTGATAATCCTTTTACTTATAATTTCCTCAATAAATATTTTTAATAGATCATACGAGGATTCGATTAATAATATAGTTAATTTTGAGGAGACCTTTAATAACTATCCATTACAATCTTTAGCTAGTGACATAGATAGTAATTTTAAAGATGAATACACAGTCCTTGCTCTAGATTACGTTTTAATATTGTATTATTTAGATAAACCAAATTTTTCATACATCGTACATCCATCAAATCATTTTGAAACATTTATAACAGAAAAATTATCAGAATTAGGTCTCATATCAGAAAACCATATATCTGATATGATAAATGAGTTTCCTGATGTAATAATCTGTAATCCAAAAATGATAATAAGAGGAGAGCCTACAAAAATTGATACTTATAATTGTGCGGTCGATGATTACTACAAGAACTATAAACGGCTCGATACTTCAAAATATCTTCAAAATGAAAATTTAAACTATTATTATGATCCTTATAAAGAATTAAATGTATTTATCAAACAAGAAAAGTAGTAAATGGTTAACAAAGAATTTAATTATCTCTTATTAGGCTTCATTTAGATGAATAAAAAAAATAGAATTGTTCTAATAACTGGATCTGATGGACTAGTTGGATCTGAATCTGTTAGATATTTTTCTGATATTGGATATAAAATAGTAGGCATAGACAATAATTCAAGAAAAAAATTTTTTGGAGAAGAAGCCTCCGTACTCTGGAATAGAAAGTCGCTAAAAGAAACTGTTGAGAATTATGTTCATTACAATCAAGACATTACAAACAGAAAACAGATGGAGTCTATTTTTAAAACATATGGGAGTGATATTGAACTGATAATACATGCTGCAGGTCAGCCATCACACGATTGGGCGGCAAACAATCCACGTTTAGATTTTTCAGTAAATGCAATGGGGACCTTAAACATTCTTGAATGCTTCAAAGCATTCTGTCCAAAAGCATCTTTTATATTTACTTCTACCAATAAAGTATATGGAGATAATCCAAATAATATTGAATTAGAAGAACTTGAAATGCGGTTTTCTCCATCCAAGAAATCAAAGCATGTAAAGGGAATCAATGAGGAAATGTCAATTGATAATACTATTCATTCTGTATTTGGAGCTTCAAAAACATCTGCAGATATTCTAGTTCAAGAATATGGGAAATATTTTGAACTTAATACGGTCTCTTTTCGAGGAGGGTGTTTAACAGGACCCAGTCATTCAGGAACAATGCTTCACGGGTTTTTATCATATCTTTTGAAGTGTATAGCAACTAATAAAACGTACACCATATTTGGTCACAATGGAAAACAAGTTAGAGACAATATACACTCTATTGATTTAGTAAAAGCATTTCACGAATATCACAAAAATCCAACTAAAGGTGAGGTATACAATATGGGTGGAGGCCTTGAGTCAAACTGTTCAATGCTGGAAGCAATTAATATAGGTAAAAACATTACTGGAAACAAATTTCAATATAGCTACAGTCCAAAACCTAGAATAGGAGACCATATATGGTATGTAACAGATCTTACAAAGTTTAAAAAAGATTATCCCGATTGGAAAATAACTTATGATATTAACTTAATAATGACTGAGATGTACGAAGAGAACCTAGAACGTTGGCAGAAAAGTTAAGTACCAAACTTTGAAGAATATAACAATAATAGTCGAGATTAAGGGAGGTTTTGGAAACCAATTGTTCCAATTTGCATTTGCAAATAGCTTAAAAGATAGAGGATACACTGTAAAAGTAAAGACCAACTTTTATGACCAATTCAAAGAAAAAGATTTTAAAGACACTTATAGATCTTTAATAATTCCAGAACAATTATTTAATTTAGAAAAAACTGGTAAATTATTTAATTTATTTATTAGATTTAATCAAAAAATTAGTGATAGTAAGAACTTAAAAAGATTATTCAATAATTTTCAAAATCCTATATTTTCCAAATTAAAAGATAGTAACTATTCAGATGAGCTACTCAATAAAAGATTTGTACACCTAGATGGTTATTGGCAAAATATGGATACATTGACTTTACAAAAAAAATTTTTAATA
>CERI01027362.1_pt1 | contig 17485 bp, 22 predicted proteins | sample 350261 | NCBI WGS metagenome assembly CERI01 (sample SAMEA2620979, study PRJEB7988) | marine metagenome | isolation source: saline water (ENVO:00002010), including
CTGAATTTTTCACTGATGAAAGATTACTATAACCATGATCAGTATTTTTATCAATAACTACATCATCAGTATTAAATAAAGCTTCCTTAATTTCACTACTTGTAGCAACCCCATCCTGTTTTAAGAATGAATTATCTTTTTGATTTAAATCTTTTACATTTACTAATTCACCATCTTTATTGATCGTTTGGGTTAAAACATTACCGCTCTCTTTGGCTTTCTTGATATTATCTTCCATTGCTTTCTTTTTGGCATCTTTTACTCGTTTTTCAAATTCAGTTTTAGCACTATTTTCATTCTTTTGTTTTTCATTCATTAAAGCATTTAGTTCTTCCTCTAAATATTCAACTCTTCCTGTTTTATAAGCCTCTGGATCCCAAGGCACCCACATTCCTACTGGACCTACTAAAATATCATGATTTGGGTCCATCTCTCTAAGAAGTTTACATCTTAATTCAGCTTCTTGCTGAGATGGGAAAACACCTCTAACTTTTAAGCCTCTAGTAGATGTTTGAAATTTATTTTCACTATTAAATTTTTCTTCAAGTTTCTCTTCATTATTATCAATATAAGTTTTAAATTCAGCATCTAGAGAGATATTAAAAATGTTGTCTTTTTCACTAGTTACAAAATCTTCCATATCTTTATTTATTTTTTCAAAAGGAATCTTATATTTATATGAAATAAAATTTAAAAATTGAGTCATTTTCTCTAGGGTTTTGTAAACATTGTATTGTTTAACAAATTGTTCAAACATAAATAAATTTTTATTTTTTAGTTCTTTTTCCGGTGATAAAAATGATAAACAAACAAATTTTTGTCCAGCAATTGGATGATCCTCATCTAAAAGATCAATATATTTGGGATCTGTTTTCTTTAGAAAAGAAGAATCTTTAGTCATTTCTTGCATTTTAATATTATAGAATTATTATTTTAAGTTTATATTTACTTAAATTATTTATAACAATTTAATAATATTTAGAATATTTGTTATTATTTACTTTTAATTAAATATTATTTTTTTCTTATTATTTATTATAATATGTCACTTGGCGGATTCTTAGATCTTGGCGAATTAGTAAAAAGAGCTCTCAAATACTTAGTAGAGGGTTTAATTGTTGCTTTAGCAGCCTACGTAATCCCTGCTAAACGTTTAAGAGTTGATGAGACCCTTCTCATTGCCCTTGTTGCTGCTGCAACTTTCAGCATCTTAGACACCTACCTTCCTTCCCTTGCCGTAAGTGCCCGTACTGGTGCTGGCTTCGGCATTGGCGCTAACCTTGTCAGCTTCCCCCACTCACTCTAAATACCATATATTAAAAAATTAATAAATTAATGTATGGTATAGTATTTATCAGATAATTTTTTTATTTCTCTCATTTACATTTTGTTTCTCTCTTAAGTCTAATTAATTGTTTACCAAAACTAGAATTTTTAATAATCTTTTTAGCATTACCAGTTTTTATATATATTTCCCATTCATCATACCATTCTGAGAATGTATTCCAATCAGATAATTTATTAAAGTTTATAAAATGTGTTTGACCAGTCTCTCTGCAGAGAGAACATCTAAACTCTTCTTTTCTATTTTTCATTTTTTGGTAACATTCTTTGCAAACACCGTGACCACATTTAAATAATTCCATATCACTAATTTCAATATTAACATGCCAATTTAAGTTTTCGTCTAGACAAATTGGGCATGTATTATTTGTTATATGAAGCATGGATTCTTATTTGATAGGGTTTGATATCATTGAAAAATAAAATAAGATAAAAATCAATTTTTTTATTTTAACAAGTTTACTGTTTATTTTTTACCAATTTCACGATTTAATATTTTTTTAAAATTAATTGGGTAATTTCTTAAATAATTATCTAAACATTGCTCACAAACACAATTATAAATAAATTCTATCATATCTATTTTTTTAATAATTGCATTATCTTTTAATATACTAATATCATCAGTAGGTATCAAATAATATTTTTCAAATAAAGTATCATTGCAAATCCAACAATACATTTATAATTTATACTACTTATATTTATTATAAATTAATTATAATTTTTATAAAAATTGAAAAATGTTTTATATTATTCTGCCCAATAATTATAATGCTGGATTCAACCTCTTATAATATTAATAAATTTGATTCAACAGGTATAACCGGTAATAATACTTGTAGAGAATCGCCAATTGCTGTTAAAGAACTTTTAGAACTAGTTGACAATACTTGGCACTATAATTTATCATTTGAATCTCATCTTATTAATATTCTAGAAAATCCTGAAAATGAAGTTAAAATTCTAGATACATGTAATTGTTGCGAACGTCATAAAATTAATAGACCAAAATCACTTCAACCATGGATAAATACTCCGTATCAAAATTGTGGCGAAACTGATTATCCTTGCAAATGTAATTGTAGACATGTAAGCAGATTCATTTGTAGAGCTTTTAGACCTAATTAAAAAATTCTTCTTCACTATCACTATTATAATATTATTTTAGATTCCGATAATTTTTTTTTACAATATACATTTTGATGAAATAAAGCTCCTTTTTTAGTAGTAAATTCTTTATAGCAGTAATTACAACACCAAACTTCGTCACTTTCTTCGTCACTTTCTTCGTCACTTTGTTGGAAACAATCTCTAGCAAAATGTCCTACATTACCACATTTAAAACATCTATTATTAGTTCCATTACTCATTTTATTTAAGTGAGTAATAGTACTATCATCTAGTTTCACAGAGACAAATGATCCACCTCTAACATTATCTATTCCATATTTATCCATATAAATTTTTGTATATTTATCTTCATCATAGTCATCACAGTTTTTTATTAATTCAATAACTTTAATTGGTTTATACTTTTTGGTCCAAGCCGAACCTTCTCTAGTATTATGAGTTTCTAAGCGAACATTTGGATTATTAGTTTTGCCAACATAGTATTTATTTTGTTGACATTTAAGCACATAAATAAATACCATTTAACGATAATCATTATTTATCTTTAATACAAAAATTTTTTCAATTTTATTTTTTATTAAGAATTTGAACTGGATGGTTTTTCATCGGTGATAAACAAAGCATTAAATTTTTCAGGACATAAATATGAAACTTCATTAATTAGATTTGTAATCTCAGATTGCTGACTTTTAATTTCTTCTTGAATAATTTTCATTTTTAAATTTTTTTTAAACTGTTGCTTAAAATTGTTACAATGGCAACAATGTTTATTTTTACAAATCCCACTTTGATTTTTACGCATTTTTAGCTTTCCATTACTCTTTTTTTGATCCATTATGTTATTATTAATTATATATTTTTTTTAAATTATCAATTTAAAAAAATTATATTAAAAAAAAATTGAATATAAAATTGAAATAAATAATACTATTAGTAAATGGCTCCTGATTGGACGCTTCCAGATTCACCATCATTTTATAGTCTTGATTATCAAGATAGTATTGACAGAATTGCAAAAAGTGAAGAGCGTAAAAAAGAAGCCAGTAAAAATAAAAAAAACCAACATAGTAATTTTATGAAAAAATGGCTTAAAGAAGACGAAGAAAAATTACTTGAAAAATTAGAAGGAGAAGATAAAATTAATTATATTGAACTTGAAAATGAGCTTGGAAGGTCAAAAGGAGGTATTAGAGCCAGATGTAAACAATTAATTTATGAAAACTTTGAAGAAGAAAGTTGGGAACAACTTATTAATACAGCAGATATAAAAAAAGACAATTGGAACCTTTATCTTTTAAGAAAAAAAAAACTGACTGAATTAAAAGAAACCATACCTAAAAAAGAAAAAGAAAAAACTAATACAGAAAGAATTGCAGATCTTGAAAAGGAAGTTAAAGAATTAAAAAGAATTATTTCAACTTTTAATTTTAATATTTAAATTAACATTTAAATATTTAAAATAAAAGGGGGTTTAAGGGGTCTCCCCTTACCTTATATGGTAGGTATAAACTTCCAATTTAATTCTTCACAAATTTTTTTCCATATTTCATCTTGTTCAATTCTTTTATCTCTATCTTTTAACATAGGAAAGTAAGGTAAAAATTGATTTTGATTTAATAATTCACATAATTTATAAATAGTATAATAATAATTTAAAAAATTAACTCTATCTTCTGGGCAATATTTTGCATATGGTGATTGAATTTCAATAAATAAATTGCACAATATATCTTCCAAATCGGGTGTCATAATAGGCGGTTTAACTCCTAACTTATCTTTTATAAAAGGAATATGCTCATAATACTTATTATATTTAAGTTTTTTTAAAACATCTTTAGTTCTTTTATTAGTCATTGTATTAATATCTAGACGTTCCTTTTTTATTTGTAAACGAATATTTTCAATTATTTCATCGGGAATCAAAGTTGTTTCTTTTGCTTGAAATTGGGCTAATATCTCTCTGAAATGATTAATTCTTTTATATGCATAAAAACAAACTTCTTTTGGAGGCTCCTTATAAGTAGGTTTTTCATTTTCAATTAAGAATTTAACATGACAACTACAGTTATTACAAACTAAAATGCCTTCGTGTTCTATAGGTATAAGCTCGCCTTTTTTACAATTTTGACAAATATCTGTTTGATGAATAAAATTATTAATATTTAATTTAGAAGAATCAATATTTCCGAAATATCTTTCAACATTTCTATTATTTTTAGAAGTATTTTCATTAGAATTATCTTTTATATTAAAAAATGAATCTAATATTCTTTTATTATTGTCATTATCATTAGAAATATTCTTTTTTTCTTCAAAATAATTAAATATAAAATTTGAATTTTTTAGGAAATATTCTTTTTTTTGAACTTTTAGTTTTTTGATAGAATTATCCAAATCTTTAATTTTATCTTTAATTTCTAATTTTTCTTCAAATGATGTTTCTATTTTATTAAATAATTCATAGAGTGATTTTCTCTCTTCAACAAGTTTTGGAATGGTATTTAATTCATTATCTTTAAATTCATCTAGAAATTCTTGATGTTTATGGTCCAAAGATTGTATATTTTTATCTGAAGATATTTTTTTAATATTTTTAGTTTTAAAATTTGACATATTGATATAATTATAATTTTTTTATTTAACTAAAAATTATTGAATATTATTTAGGATAAATCTTTTATTATTTAATATTTGATTTTTAAAATAATGAATTATAAAGTCGAAATTCCTAATAATATGTATGTTGATAATATTATTCTAAAAAAAATGATTTTTATTTATAATGCATTAGAAAATGGATGGACTATTTCAAAAGATAATAATAAATATTATTTTACCAAAAAACATGAAAATCAAGAAGAAATTTACCAAGAAAACTACCTTGATGAATTTGTTTATACAAATATAGGTTACAAAACTTCAAACATATGAATTTTTTTAATAAAAATGAGTATTTTTATAAAAAAAATTAAATAAATTAAAATCTAAATTTTTTTTCTTTAGCAATATTATAAATATGGGAGGAGGCTTAATGCAGCTCGTAGCTTATGGCGCTCAGGACGTCTATCTTACTGGTAATCCCCAGATTACTTTCTGGAAAGTTACCTACCGCCGCTACACTAACTTCAGTATGGAATCAATTGAACAGACATTCAACGGCCAGGCCGATTTCGGTCGCCGTGTCACTTGCACCATTAGCCGTAATGGTGACTTAGCATACCGCACCTACTTACAGGTAACCCTTCCTGAAATTAATCAGGAGATGGGAACCACTGGTAAACAGACTGGCCGTGGTTCAGAAGAGGGTGTATTTGCTCGCTGGTTAGATTTCCCAGGTGAGCAGATGGTCTCTATGGTTGAGGTTGAGATTGGTGGCCAGCGCATTGATCGCCAGTACGGTGACTGGATGCACATCTGGAATCAGCTTACATTAACCGCTGAACAGCAGCGCGGTTACTACAAAATGGTTGGTAACACCACCCAGCTAACATTCATCACCGATCCATCATTCGCTGATGTTGACGGTCCCTGCGCTACAACTGCCCCAACCCAGGTTTGCGCTCCCCGCAATGCTTTACCCGAGACCACCTTATACGTTCCATTCCAGTTCTGGTACTGCCGTAACCCAGGCCTTGCATTACCTTTAATTGCTCTCCAGTACCACGAAATTAAAATTAACCTTGATTTACGTCCTATTGATGAGTGCTTATGGGCTGTAAACGGCTTAGGCGCATGCTCTAATGTAACCAAAGTTGCTACCGCTTACCAGCAGTCACTAGTTGCCGCTTCTTTATACGTTGACTACGTTTTCCTTGACACTGATGAACGCCGTCGCATGGCCCAGAACCCCCACGAGTACCTCATTGAGCAGCTTCAGTTTACTGGTGATGAGTCAGTCGGTTCATCATCCAACAAAATCAAACTCAATTTCAATCATCCTTGCAAAGAGTTAATCTGGGTTGTACAGCCGGATGCTAATGTTGACTACTGCGCCTCATTAATCTGCGGCACTCAGCTCTTCAACGTACTTGGTGCTCAGCCATTCAATTACACTGACGCTATTGATGCTCTACCCAACTCAGTTATGGCTTTCGGTGGCCCAGTATCAACACTTGGCAAAGACGAATTCATTAACGCCTCTGGCTTATTTGAACAGGCTGGCGCTACTGATGCTGTCACATACCCTGGCTGGTACTACTCTGCTCCCAACTTTGATTCAACTGGTACGTTCGTATCTGGTTCTTCCACTCCTCTCGACCCAGTTGATATCCCAGCATCCTCTGGTGTTGACACTCAGTCAAGCGTATCAGATGCTGGCACCTTTGTTCTCACTGAGTCATCACTTGACATGCACTGCTGGGGTGAGAATCCCGTTGTTACCGCCAAACTTCAGCTCAATGGCCAGGACCGCTTCTCAGAGCGTGAGGGCACATACTTTGACCTCGTCCAGCCCTACCAGCACCACACTCGCTCACCTGACACCGGTATCAATGTATACTCATTCGCCCTCCGCCCAGAGGAGCACCAGCCATCAGGCACATGCAATTTCTCACGCATTGACAATGCCACACTCCAGCTTGTCCTTTCCAATGCTACCGTTGGCGGTACCAACACTGCCAAAGTACGTGTCTACGCCACTAACTACAATGTTCTCCGTATCATGTCCGGTATGGGTGGCCTTGCATACTCTAATTAAGTATGTTGATATTATATTTTTTAAATTAAATTGGTAAGAATATAGGATAATATTTTTATTAAAAATATTATCTAAAAATATTATCTAAAAATATAATTTATTTTATTATGATTTATAAATCATATAATAATTCAACTTCTAATACTAAACTCCAATCACTATTATTTAAATCAACAATTCTTCCAAACATATCCAATAATTTAATTTGCAATCTATTTATTTTAGTTGGTCCAAAATAAATTCTTTCTGAAGCTGAAATACTACAATTAGATTCTTTAAAATAATATTGAGAAGTTAAAAAAAATGGAGAAGATGGATCTAAAATTTTTGCCATTAAATTATTATCTTGAAGCGATGATTGTTCATATAAAGATGAAAAACTAGAATTATGATTATTTTGAAAATCATTCACTGATAGTAAAAGATAATTATTTGGAACCAGGCTATATAAACTAGATGATACAATGATAAATTTATTATTTACACTGTTATTTTTAGTAACATAAAAAGCTGAAATTGGTTTAATAGTTTCTAATCTTTCTTCAGGAATTAATTCATTTAAATATTTTAGTCCATTTTTTCCTGTTTTTATATAATTTCTATTAGTTGATTTACTATTAATTAGCTGTTTTAATTCATTTCTAGTTAGACTACGAGTTGAACAGTCTTGAAATTGTTTTTTATTATTACAATTTAATGAAGAAAAAGAAGCATCTAAAGGTGAATTATATATATATTCACCTCTAAATCCTAAAATCCAACCAAGTGTTAGTTGATTTTTATCAATATTTGATGAGATTTCATTATATATTGCATAATTTTTACAATATTCTTCTTTGGAAATTGGTTGTAAAATACTATCATCTGGAATTGAAGTACCTTTAATATCAATTGGATTTTGATAGGTAAAATCTAGTTTTATACCATTTATTTTAAAAAAAGTACTTTTATCATCTGTAAACCAAATATCATTATCTATATCAAATATAAATTTATCATTAAAACTATTATAACTAACATCAACTAAATTATCACGTAAAACTGGTTTAATAAAAGGTGCTGAAGAAGACGAATAATAATTTTGAAAATTATGATTTGAATATATTTTATCTTTTATTTGTTTTGCTAAATCCGTGCCCTTATATGAACCTCCTTTTACTTTTATAAGTAAATTATATTCATCAGGTAATTCATACATAATAATATCATTATCTGTTGCAACTTCTTTCATTCCAGATATTATTTGTGAATTAAATAAAAAATTTATAATAAAATTATTAGAACCAGTTTTTTCATTAACTAAATAAAGACATGGAGGTATATTTACAGAATTAATATTCATTGAGACTACATTTTTTAAAGGTTCGGCTAGATCTACAAAAAAATCAGAAGAAACTGTAGTTGAATAATCACTTCTAAATCTTGACGAAAGATTAATTAATCTTTTATAAGATGTTCTTCTTAAAGGATTAATGCAGCCTTGAGTTAAGTTAGTAGAATATGTTGTTACAGAAGAATGATTTTTATGATAAATTATATTATCCATTTAATATATAAATAATAAATTTTTTAATATTTATATAAAAAAAAATTACTAATTAAATTTTTATTATTAATCTATTTTTAACTATTAACCTAAAGTTAATAAAACTAAATATTTAACCCTCTTAAATAAATTTAATTAGACATATGATACCTTTGCTTGACGTCTAATTACAGGCGCCTCAACAGGAGTATTACATTGAGATGCCTGTCTCTCTGCTTTTGTAAATCCTACATTATCATAATCAGTACCCTTTGTAGAACTAATTCTTGCAATTGATGTATATGCAGCGTTTAAATTGTCAGATTCATTGCCAACATTTAAAGCATTAGTATTATCAATTCCAAATTTGGCAGCCTCAAAAATAGCATCTTGATTTGCTGCTAAATAATAAACATGAATATTATACTTTTCTTTTGCTCTTTTTACTAATTCTGTAATTTTACTAGAATTATAGAACCTGCTTGAATTCTCTTTACCATCTGTTATAACATATACAATTGCTGTATCATATGAATTATCATTTAGAAGTTTTTTTTCCATTAAATAAACTAAAGTATTTCCTAAAGCATCTAAAATTGCTGTATTATTATGTGGATTGTAAATATTAATATCAAGTTCTTCTACCTCTTCAATTGGAATATGCCTCCAGATCATTTCTTCCCTATTGTTAAACAGTTTTAAAGAAACATTAATATTTTCATTTTGATCTTTATCATTTTTAGTTTTTGAAATGCAAGTATTTATACCTTCAACAGTATCATTAAGAATTTTTTTCATAGAACCTGAACGATCACCAATAATAACTAGCTCTTTTTTAACATTCATTTTAATATTACTATTATTATTATTTTAAATTAAATATATAATTCAATTTTTGAAAATAAAAAAAAATTATAAAAAATAAATATTAAAATATTAATTAAAAAGATAAATTTATAAAAAATAATGTCAAAATTAGCACTAATAACTGGTATAACTGGACAAGATGGTTCATATCTATCAGAATTATTATTAAATAAAGAATATAAAGTTTATGGAATTGTAAGACGAACATCTGGGGTGTTTAATTCTGAAAAAATTTATCATATTAAAGATAAAATTAAACTATTTTATGGAGATTTAAGTGATTCATTCTCTCTTTTAAATATTATTAATCAAATTACAAAATCAAATAAAGATTATACAGTATTAGAAATTTATAATTTAGCAGCACAAAGTCATGTAAAAGTTTCATTTGAAAATCCTGAATATACAACATTAATAGATGCATTAGGTACTTTAAAAATCTTAGAAATTATTAAAAATGATGAAGAATATATTAAAAAAGTAAAATTTTATCAAGCTGGAACAAGTGAAATGTATGGAGATGTTTTACAAATACCACAATCAGAAAAAACCCCATTTAATCCTCAATCACCATATGCATGTGCTAAAGTTTATAGTCATTTTATAGTTAAAAATTACAGAGATGCATACAATATATTTGCTTGTAATGGAATTCTATTTAATCATGAATCGCCAAGAAGAGGTGATAATTTTGTTACAAAAAAAATTGTAAATTCAGTAAAAAAAATAAAGTCAACCATTTATACTATTGGTGAAAATGACCATATATTAGAATTAGGTAATTTAGATGCCAAGAGAGATTGGGGACATGCAAAAGATTATGTATATGGTATGTGGCTAATGTTACAGCAAAAAGAATCAGATGATTATGTTCTAGCTACTAATACTACTATTTCAGTAAGAGAATTTGTAGAAAAATGTTTTGAAAAAGTAGATATTAAAATTAATTGGGAAGGTAAAGATAAAAATGAAATAGGTATTGACTTTAAAACAGGAAAAGTAGTAGTTAAAGTAAATACAAAATATTTTAGACCTTGTGAAGTTAAATACCTTCTAGGAGATCCTGAAAAAGCTATTAATAAATTAGGCTGGACTAGAGAATATGATAGTTTAGATAAATTAATAAATTCTATGTTTTATGAATTTTAATAAAATTATTATTATAATAAAAAATATTTTTTTTAAGAAATAAATTGAACTAAAAAATAATTTAAATAACTATAGAAACTATATCAAATGAGGAGAATTAAGTCAGCTCCAGCTAATTTATCATTAATGAAAAATAGAAATGAAATTAAAAATAAAATTAGTAATAAAATTTCAATATTTTCAGTTTTTAGATATGAAAATAATGAATATGAAATTAAAATCAATAATGAAATTACTAGTAATAATGAATTTGAAAAGAATGATAAAAAAGAGAATGATAAAAAAAAGAAAAAAAGTATAATTTCAACAACTTCAAATATATTTTCAGATTATTTATTTGATAACTCTAGTTTACCGTATGAAGAAAATTATTTAATATCAATTATAATGTCATATTTAGGGAATAATATTATTACTAAGGATAAACTAAAAAATTTAGAAGCATTTATTGTACAAAATGCAGTTAGATTTTTAGTAAGCTATATATTTCATAAACATATAATTTCAGATATTATGGAAAATATTAAAATGTATTTACATTAGTATATTTGCTTTCTAGGTAATTTTATTAAGAATTACTTAAAACAATTTCTTCTATAGAATTTATAATAAAAGGTAATTCTTTAACTGAAAATTTGCAATGACCTAAATTTCTGTCAATTTCCCATTTTATAGTTAATTTTTTTTGTAATTTTTCTAAACTTTTTTTTTGTAATTCTATAGAATATATATCATCATTATCTCCTGAAAATAAAAAAATAGGAATTTTATTAATATTTTTTGTTGAAATTATATTTAAAAATAATGTATGAATTCCTATAATTCCTCCAAGTTTAAAATTTGAATGTAATCCAATATTTAAAGCTAATGTACCACCTTGAGAAATGCCCATTACTATTATTTTTTTTAAATCAATTACCATTGTTTCATTTTTAATAATTAAATTAATTCTATCACACTGTTCATGATATTCATTTTCATTTATTATATCATGAATTAATAAACCATCATTTTTTGTATAATAATCATACCATGAACTAACATTTTTTTCACTTGGAAAACTCCATGAAATATTTCTTTTTGGTGCACAAGGAATTATAATTTTTATATTTTTGTAGAATTTTTGAATACTTTCAGCAAGTTCTATATAACTTTTATTGGACTGGTACATACCATGTAATATAATTAAAGTAAACTCATGATTTTCAATTGAAGAAAGTATCATTCTATATATAATAATTAATTTAAAAAATTGAAATAATAATTTTTAAATTAATTTTACAGATAATATGAGTTTTATTATTTATATTCCTTATTCATTATCAATAATTCCTAGAGTAAATAGTATAACAAATAAATGTAAATTTGATATTTTAAGAATAGATAGCAAAGATATTTTATGCCAAGATTATGGTTATAATAAGAAATATTGTAATTCAAAATATATTCCTGATGAATTTATTATTTATAATGAAAATTCTATTAATGGGAAAAAGATTGTTATTAGACCAAGAGCAATTTGGCATTCTTCAACTAAAATAAAAATGATGGATTTTTATTTTAGTTTTACTTGCGACCAAGATAATTTTTCAAGACTAATTGTTTACATTATTCCAATAAAAGATTTTGATTATAATTTTATACAAAATCTAATCAAATTTATATTTGAAACTATTATTCTTATTACATTAATTATAATTCCAATCATTATAATTGAATTATTTAATTCTTATAAAAATGAAATTATGTATAATATTAATTTATAAATATTAATAAGTTATACTTACATTTTGTAGCAATGTTTGATTAATACTATTTAATTTAACTAATTTATTGGCAATTATATTTAATGCTTTAATATTCTCATCAATAATTTGTAATGTTTGTTTATAAGCAAAATTTACAATTTTTTCTACTTCATTATCAATCTTTGATTTTGTTTTATCACTAATTTTATTACTATTCATTCCTCCTAATTCTCTTCCTACAAATGGCTGGGAAGGACTACTATCAAAAATGCAATAATCATCATTAATTCCAAATAAATTAATGTAATTTCTTGCAATATCTGTGGCTTGTTTAAGATCATTAGAAGCTCCTGTTGTAATATCCAGATTATCAAATTCTCCAAAAATTCTATCTTCATTATAATTAACTTCTTCTGCTGTTTTACTAATTCTTTTAAAATAAATTCTTTCTGCGGCTCGGCCACCTAAAGCAACCATGATTTGAGCTAACATAAATTTCTTTGATGGATATTTCATATATTGATCTTTTGTTGTAAAAAGAGTATATCCTCCTGCACCATTAGTATTGGCATTAATTGTTACTTTTCTAACAATAAAAAAATCATTAAATAAACTTGCAACAATTGTATGACCAGCTTCATGAATGGCTACTAATCTATCTTCTTCAATATTTTTTTCACTTGATAATTTTGGTAATCCAATTGTTACTTTTTCAAATGCATCAATAAAATTTGTTCGCGTAATTAATGTATCATTACTTCTAACTGAAAGAATTGCAGCTTCATTAACCATATTGGCTAATTGAGCTCCAGAAAATCCAGCAGTTAATTCCTTAAATTCATTTAAATCCAAATCAGGTGATACGAATTTATCTTTTAAATGAACATTTAAGATTTTTACTCTACCTGCCCCATCTGGTAATGGAACTTTAACAGAACGATCAAATCTTCCTGGTCTAGTTAGAGCTGAATCTAAAATATCTGCTCTATTTGTTGCTGCAATTACAATAATACCTGTAGATTTTGTAAAACCATCCATATTTGTTAAAAGCTGATTAAGCGTTTGTTCTCGCTCGTCATTTCCTGAATTAAATCCTGTTCCTCTCTGTCTGCCTACAGCATCAATTTCATCAATAAAAATCACACATGGCGAAGATTTTTTGGCTGCTTCAAAAAGAGACCTAACGCGTGCTGCACCAACTCCTACAAACATTTCAATAAACTCTGACCCACTTGCACTAATAAAGGAAACACCTGCTTCGCCGGCAACTGCTCTAGCAAGTAAAGTTTTTCCAGTTCCAGGATTACCTTCAAGAAGAATTCCTTTTGGAATTTTTGCACCAGAGGCTTCAAATTTTTCAGGATTTTTTAAAAAATCAACAACTTCCATAAGTTCATATTTTGTTTCTTCACAACCTGCCACATCATCAAATGTAACATCAATATCTTCAGGTGAAACCATATTTGGTGCCTTTTTAAGATCAGCAATAGGATTCATCATATTTAAACCACCACCTCCTCGCCTTGCTAAAAAATTTAGTAAAAAGTTTCCAAGTACATAAAAAATAATAAATTGTACCAAAAAAGGGACTTGTGGCATCTTTGGAATATCCGCAACATTAAAAATATCAAAATTAATATGGTTTTCAATCATTTTTGTAACTACAGTATCACTTAAAGTAGGAACAGTTTTTAGAAGATGAATATTTGTAATTTCAGGATTTACATCATATGATTTATCAATAAAAAATATTTTTCCATTATCAACTACTGTAGCTGCATCAATTGTATGTTCTTTTAGATTAGATAAAAAATCTTGATATGTCCATTCGTTTCCAATTTGCCCATTTTTAAAACTTTGAATTAGTTGGTAAGGTTTTTCGTACATTTGAATATTATATTTTGGTTTAAATGAAACTAATTTTGGTAAACTAAATGCGTTTGATGTAACAAAAAATACAAATAAAATTGCTTTTTTAAGCATTTAATATTATATAGTAAAAAGTGTTTAAGTATAATTTCAAAATTATAAAATAATGAATCTATGGTTTATAATTTTGTATTTTTTAAATTTATCATTTAATTTATCACCAATTCAAAGACACTCTCCAAAAAAGGTATATTTGCATTTAGAAAAATTCAGTGAAAAATATAATTTATTACATATAGGTATTAGCTTTGAAGATGATGTAAAAGTAATAAGATATGATTTTAGACCATTTTATGATGATATAGAAAGTTATGAAACCACAAATAAAAATATTGTAGAAGATAGTATAATTGTCCATGATAATATTTGGGAGCATTTAGATATTCCTACAGATTTCGAAAAAAAGAATGTTTATTGGGGGAAAACAAATAAAAGTTTTAAAGAAATAGCATCATTTGAAAAAAGTCTTCATAAAAAGTATATATTATGTTATTATGATTGCAGACATTATGTGAGAGAATTTACTACTTGGGCATTAAATAAATCAACACCAGTTTGGTACTTAGATGAAATATGGAATGATTAGTAATTAATTTTACAAAAAAATTATGAATCTAAATTAGTAGAAGAATTATAAAGTGCAAACATTAGACCAATATGTTGTGCTTCTATCAAACTATTAATCCAAAATCTATTTTCAAAATTAGGATTTTCAATTAATAAAATAGAAGCTATAGCAACACATACAAAGCTTAATAAAATAGTATTATACTTTCCATACTTAACGGGAATTGTATTTACTCCTAATATTTTATCTTCTTTTAAATCAAGAATATCAGCAAAGTTACTAGCTGAAAAAATAAATAATAAACATGGTAAATAATCTAAAGGTTCAAGAAGAATAGAATAATTATTATCATATAAAACACATGGTAATATGATTGAAGTAATAGTCCACATAGTACCAATAAATAATGGTTTATATTCGCCAAGAATTGGCTTATATTCTTTGTAATATGTTGAAAAAAAAAGCAGACCTAAGAAAGGGTAATTATTTAAATTATCACTTAATAAAATAATAATACTTAAAAAAGAAGTTGCTAAAGAAAAATAATATAAATTTTGATTTTTTAATATTCTCTCATACAAATTAATTTTATTATCAGAATAAATAGTTAATTTATTATTTTCATATTCTTTAGCATCTTTTAATCTATCATTTCCATAAGTATAAAAACCTAAAAGAAATTGTAATAATATACTTTGAGGTGATGTTATATCAAACCCATAATGTAAATTAGTATAAATATTTGAAAATATATTTATTGGAATTCCAATAGATAAATCTTGTAAAATCATTTTTGGATTTACCTTTTTTATTGGAGCAATGTATCTAGTAGAACTTATAAGAGTTGGCTTTACTATAGGATAATACATATATTTATATCATTATTAAATTATAGCAAATTTTGTTATAATTTACTTAAATTAAATATTTTAGTATTATATGTTCTTTAAGTTGTTTTTAACTTTATTATTTACATTAACAAATAGTAATTTTGTTAGAACTCCAACAATTAATATAAAAACGAATAAAATGATACCGCATAGAAGTAATGAAATATATAATTGTAATTTTAATGAGTTTCAAGAACAGATAGGTAAAGTAGTAGTTAAATCATTATCAAATACATTGCCGCAATTTGATTCAATAAGTCATATAGTATTAACAACAAATAGTAAATTAATTAGTTATGTATTAGCTGAGGATTACATTCCAACACCTCTAAAAAAGAATATTATATTATTAGCTATAAAATTAACTCAAGAGGGAGATAATACTGGAAGTCAAATTTTGGAACTATATTACAAAATTGTGGATTATATATTGTAAAATCTATTTAAATTAATATTAACTAATATATAAGATGAAAATTATAAATAAAAGTTTTTTAAAAGTATTTTACACTTTTTTGCTTTCTGGATTACCACAATATGTTAACAATCCAATAAATCAAAACAAAATGTTAGCAGCTCTAAATGTTTTACCAGATAGTACATTTTTGAATTACAAATTGGATGAACCAAAAATAAGTTATCTTACTAATTATATTAATGAGTATAATGAAAATGAAAATGAAATTACTTTAGAACCAATTAAACTTAATGAAGATGAAACCCCTTCATATTATTTAACAGTAAATATATATAATTGTACTAGTCCTGTTTTTAATAGCGATAAATATATTGTTCGGTGTGAAATTAATACTTATGTAAAATGCGGTGATGAATATGGTACATTAATATTAGATTATGTATCAGATGCTTTATCTATAGATCCGGTAAATCTGGTGAAATTTCAAATTGAAGATATAGAATTTAAAAATAGTAAATCTTTTAATTCTATTAATATTGATTCTAAAAATGACAATATAGAAATGATATTAAGTTATGAAAAAACTAATAATTTATACAAAATTAGTAAAGACCTAATAGAATATACTGATTTCGCATATTATAAAAATGGAATTGCTGATAAAGTTTATTATGACACTTCTTTAACTCATGCTATTTCTAAATTTGGAAATCCATTATATAATTATTTTAAATTTAAAGACTTAGAGTTTGATACACCAGATTCTATTTTTTTTATTGAAAATGAAATTAGATTTGTTGGGAGTATTTGGAATAATTTATAATTGATTATGAAAAATCTAGTTGATCAATAATATAAAATATATTATCAGTATTATTCAATTTAGTTATTATATCAATAGCTAAAAATTCTATAAGTCTTATACTAAGATAACCAAATAAATAGTCATTTAATATACTTCTTTGCATACATGTAATACCTTTTGAAGTTATTACGCATTCTCCTATTCTCATTTAAATATAAAAATAAATTTATATTTTATATTTAATTAATAGTTGAATTTTTATAGTATTAAATTTTTAGAATTAAATTTTATAGTATTAAATTTTTTAAATTACATCATTTAATAATTTTATTAAATATTGTGCAGACCATCGTAAATTTGGATCTCTTTGTAACATATGTTCAATTATAATTTTTCTAATTTTTTTTGGACA
>CERI01284283.1_pt1 | contig 17476 bp, 14 predicted proteins | sample 350261 | NCBI WGS metagenome assembly CERI01 (sample SAMEA2620979, study PRJEB7988) | marine metagenome | isolation source: saline water (ENVO:00002010), including
TGGTGAAAATTCTGAAGGCCATATTCTATATGGAAATGTATATGGATTTTCGCCCCTAACAAAAGATATATATCCCGTAGCTTTTCTTTCTAATAATTCCCGACCAATAGGCTCGCCATCATTATCGGTTTTAAATGTGCCATCTGTATTAAATACTTCTTTTTCTGTTATTGTAGGGCGTTTATCGTTCATATTCATCAAATTAATTAACCAAATAATTTCCTTATAACTATTATACATTGGTGTTGCTGATAATAACAATAATCGTAAAAAATCTACACTACTAACTAATTTAGTTAATTCCACAGCAATTCGTTTATTAGAATTATCTTCTGTTTTACGTATATTATGAACCTCATCGATAATTATTAATCTGTTATTGAAATGTCTTTTAAGTTTTTGAATTTTTAAAACTTGCAACCGTTTAGGGTCTTTAATATCACTAGTGACTTCCGATTTTTTTAATATAAAATTAGCGAATTCTATATAACCAAGAAATAAATAGGCAGAATTAATTATTCTACGTATTTGTCTGATTACTTTATCTTTTGAAAGTCCCTTCATATTCATAGGATTAATCTCTTTTAAATATTTATTTCCTGTGCAGGCACGTATATTCCATAAACCATCTATTAATTTTAATTTTCTTTCATCAAATAATTGTAATTTAAAATTACTTTGAACATTAGGAGCCGCTACTACTATTATTCTCTCTACCGTTCCCATTTGTTTAAGATAGTCTCTCATCTCTTCTGCAACACCTATTGCTGAACATGTTTTGCCTGATCCTAAACCATGATATAAAAGCAAGCTATTATAGGGTGTTTGTGTAGACATAAAATTTCTTACAAATAATTGATGTGGAGCCAATTCAAAATCAGCATTACATAATTTTTCAGCTTGTTCTTCAAGATTATTTATCTTTCCGTCATATCTTGTATCATAAAATTCCTTTCTTTCGGCTATTTTTATATTAAAGTTTGCGTCATCCAGATTAGGATAAAGATAAGAATATGCTCCATCCCATTCTTCAAGATCTTTACGATTTTCTAATTCCTTTTCCATTGCTTCCTGAACGGTTTTTTTATCTTTATCTTTTTTATTTTTTTTAGTTATAGTAGAAAATTCATCTTTATCTGGTTTAGGCTCGGGTTCTGGTTCGGATTTCTTTTTCTTTTTTTTATTTGTAGTTATAGTAAAAAAATTATCTGGTTTCTTGGAAGGTTCTTCTTGTATTACCTCAACATCGGGCTCGTCTACTTTTAAATCTTTCTTGGAAGGTTCTTCTCGTATTACCTCAACATCGGGCTCGTCTGTTTTTTCCTTCTTCTGTTTATCTTTCTTAGGCTCACATTTGCCGGTCTTTTTATTTTTTCTAGTTCCATTAGGACACCGCTTTCTAGTTTTAGGCTCTCCTTTTGATACCAGTGTTATTTTTCCTTTTTTAACAGACATGTGCTTATATAATACTAATATAATCTATATTCCTGTAATAATGTATTGACCCGTTTTACCACGTCTATTTTCTCTAAATTATAAGGACGAATAACATTACATGCTTCATTTAATGGTATCCAGTTTATTTTACTTACTTCGGTTTTTTGGTATCCATTAATTGATATTGAGTCTACATTTAAAATTGCTACATAATATTTATGTTTATACGACTTGTAGTTAGAACCAGTAAAAATTTCTTCAAATGGTAGTAAATTTTGAATTATTTTTAAATTGACTTTATCATATCCTGTTTCTTCTTCAAATTCTCGTAAAGCACAAACTAGATCTTTTTCTTGATAATTGCGCCGACCTTTGGGATAACCCCATTCAGGCTCATTCCACGATGTTGTTGAGTCCTTAATTAAAGATTCAAGAGTATATTCCAGTCCTCCACTAGTTATTCCAAGTTTTAAAGACTCAAATTTCTCTCTTGATATCCTTTCTTCTCCACGATATTGAATTCCTATATTCGCACCCCATAAATCCTGCCATAATTTATCAAATTTATATTCTAATAACCGTCTTTTTTCGTCAATAGTCATTTCATTAATAATATTTAATAAATACAGTCTGTTATATAATGGATATTTACCTCTCATAAAGTCCACAAATCCTAATGTATCTTTACGTCTTATCATTAAAGATTCTAATATATTATCTTTACAACGAACAGCAATTATACCTATACTTGTAATTGGATGCTTACATTGATGAAATGCGTGACCGGTTTTACCACAATTATTACAAAAATTATACGCTTTTGACATATAGCTACTATATGTTTATAATCTAACTTTTTTATATCATTTATAGTTATGGCTTTAGATCCTAAAGTATGGGGACCCCACTATTGGTTTTTTTTACATACCATAGCATTAACTTATCCTATATTACCGAATGAAGTGATGCGAAAGAAATATTATAATTTTATTCAAAATTTACCCCTATTTCTTCCTATTCCTGAAATAGGTAATGAATTTAGTAAAATGATAGATCGATATCCCGTAACACCCTATTTAGAGTCAAGACAAGATTTTATTAGATGGATGCACTTTATTCATAATAAAATTAATGTTTCTCTTGATCTACCTGAAAAAACATTGGAAGAAACAATGACTGAATATTATGAACAATATAAACCTAAGGCTGTTAAAGATGCCGAAGAAAGGAGACGAAGAGAGAAAATAGTTTTTATTATTGGAATTTTAATTATACTTGTAGCGGCGGCTTATTTATATAATAAATAATAAAAGTATATTATATCTATGGTTCGTTGTAGAACCCCACGCGTTGGTATGCCTATTGCAGCCGGTGGCTTTGGGTGTGTTTTTAAACCATCCCTATCTTGTGTCGATCCAAAATTAACAAAAAAAAATGGAATTTCTAAATTAATGAAAGCCCATCTTGCAGATGAAGAAATGGAAGAGATAAAATCTGTTAGACCTTTTATAAGTAAAATTCCAAATAATAAAAATTTCTTTTTAGTATCTGATATAAATTCTTGTAGACCGGCACCCCTTTCTCAAGCGGATAAAGTAGGATTTAATAAAAAATGTATTAATATCGTCCCCCCTTATTCTGCTGATAATATAAACCAGCATTTAGATAAACTGAAAATAATTAATATACCATATGGTGGAATGAATCTATCTGAGTATTTTAAACTATTTATTCAAAATCAATCTACTTTACCCAATTTTGTTAAAACAAATAAATCATTAATTAAACTTCTTAAAAATGGTATTATTCCATTAAATAAATTACATTATTTACATTTAGATATCAAAGCTGAAAATATATTATGTGAAGGGGAAAGCTTATCGCAAAATCCTAAATGTGTTAGTGAAATATTTACTAGGTTAATAGACTGGGGTTTATCGGGATCATATACACCTGGTGATATACCAGAAATAGTAGATTATAAAGTAATTCAATTTAATTTACCTTTTGGAATAATTTTATTTGCGAGTGATCTAGATAGTAACATGATTCTTTATGGTTGGGACGATTCACCATGGGATCTTATTGCAAAAAATATATATAATAAATTTTGTAAAGGAGCAGGTCATAATATCTATATTCTTGGTATTTTAGATAAAATTAATGGAAAAGTAAAATCAGAAAATATTATAATAAATAATTTGGCGGCAATTCTAAAAAAATACACTGATAAAAAAGCAATTTTTAATAAAACACGCTATTTTGATGAAGTATTTTGTAAAAATGTTGATGTATATGGATTTTTAATGAGCTACTTACCTATAGTAACTGAAACTATTCGTCAGAGTAAAAATGCTTCAAGTAATCCTGCATCTAAAATTATTGTAAATTTATTAAATAAATATTGCTTTTCAGAAAATTCCGCCATTACACCTATTTCAGTAAAAGAAGTTGTAAAAGAATTAGAAAAATTAAATACAATATCTTCAACTCGCCGTCTAACTAAATCATCTCCCAAAGTCAGTTTAAAACGTAAATCGAGAAAAAGACGCTGTGCTAATGGAACAAGGCGTAACAATAAAGGTAAATGTGTTCCCAAAAAATAATATAAACATATTTTCTAGAATTATGTAAGGAATGGATCTTAATCTTACCCCTGATACATATACACCTAGTGTAAATGATGAAGGCCAATATATAGACAGTATACCGATTATTAAACATGGACTTTATTGTCTTTGTGGCTCAAGAAAAGACAAAATATATACAAGTACATCCAAGTTTGGAGCTCACATTAAAACCAAAAAACATAAAAAATGGCTAGACACATTAAATAATAATAAAGCTAATTTTTACGTAGAGTTATTAAAGGCCAAAGACACCATTAGTAGTCAACAAAAAATAATTGCTGACTTGGGAGATAATTTACAAAAAAAATCTATGACTATAGATTATTTGACGGAACAGTTAACTCAAAGACCAGTTCTTCCAACTGAAAATTATGATTTATTGGGGATCAATTAATTTATAATTATCATTTAAAATTATAAATTGAGTAGTGTTTATTAATGAAATTACTATGTAGCCTGATTTTACCTTTTCTAAGTAGATCTTATAATCCTCTATATTACAATAATCCTAAAATGCATTCATTGGGTAATACGGGTTTTTCTGGAAGAATTCACGCAGAATTAGCAGCTGTAGCAACTAAGTATATAGATATAGTAGCTTATGATGGTAGAAATATTCGTAAAGAAATATTAGATACTTTTCCAAAAGACATGAATATATTAGATTTATGTTGTGGAATAGGAATTTCTACTGCTGATAATGGTTGTGGTATAGATACTAGTATGGAAATGATAACTAGGGCATTTAAAACATATCCCAATAAAAGGTTTGATATTGGAAACGCTGAAACTTATTTTCCTATTATTCCTATAAATATTACTACTTGTTTTTTTGCTTTTCATGAAATTCCGCAACTTTCTCGATTAAATATTATTTCTCGTATCAAAGAATATACTTATAATAAAATAGTTATAGTTGATATTGCTCCAAATTATAAACCAAAAAATATAATGCAAATTGGAGAACCATACCTACAGGACTATTTAAATAATATAAGAACTGATTTACATGAATTTACTGAAGAAATCATTATTCCTAATCACGTTCATTCGTGGACATTAAATCTCACATAGACACCTTTTACATTTTTATATTTAATCGAAAAATTAAATTGAAATCTTTTTAATTATAAAATAATTATTAACTTATAATGGCGACACTCGCTACTAAATTCAATGCTTTACCTGACGGGGTAAGAGGAGTTATATACGAGTTTTTACCAAGACATGATACGGCAACCTTGATAGCTGAAGGCATTAATAAAAGAGATCTTAGATTAAAATATGTTAGATCAAGATATATTCCCTCCTGCCCCGACACATCTATATATTGGGACCATCGTATCTCACCGACTTCTACTATGTTCATTACCCAGAATGAACCCAAAATAGCTAAGCATCTTAAAGAATTACGTCCAACTAAATTACTTTGTGATACTTATGGAAATGGTTCTATTAAAAGAATAGATATATCTATTGGGGAAAAAGCAAGATTAAGAGCTATTAAACATGGACTTTCTAGATTACATAGAGTATCTTATGATATATGATAATTAATAATAAAATTGAAATCTCTATTAATGTAAAATAATTATTAACTTATAATGGCGACACTCATTACTAAATTTCAGGCTTTACCTGATGGAGTGAGAGGAGTTGTGTATGAATTTTTACCAAGACACGATACAGCTTCTTTAATGGCTATTGCAATTAAAGAAGGCATTTTAAAATTAAAATATGTTAATATCATTCCAAAAAATCATTCTCAACACAATTATCTTAATTTTATGGGAGATGTATATTTAATTACACGTCACCTTAAAGAACTCCGCCCAACTGTCCTAAGACAAGACACATATGGAGATGGTGTAATACAAAGGATAAATATAAGTGTTGGAGAGAGAGTAAGATTAAGAAGAATTAACCAGATAACCAGATAACCTGGTAAATATTTTATATATTAATATTATATTATGAAAATAGAGCTACTTATAGCGGGATTAACTATATTTTTTATAGTTAACGCATATCATGATGGTAAATATGTTAAACTAATAAAATCCTGGAAAAAATATTATCAGATGGCAGGTATAGGTTTTGTAGGATTATCAGCATACGTCTTTATGAAAAAATATCCATCACATACTCGTAGCCTTTTTACAGACGCAAGTAAGATGGTAAAATATATGCCGATTGATAAGGAGGCTGGAGACTTAATTACGCCACTTTTTAAAATGACGCAAAAGGGTTTGGATGTTTGCCAAATGTGTGATGATAATACGCCTCATACTCATAATACTCCACAATTTAAAAGAATGATGAATTCAGGTGGAAGTTCTAATAAGCGTTGTGTAAGTGAAACGAAGAAAAAATTTGTGGCGGCTAGACAAGGATGGAAATGTGCAACTTGTGGAAATCAATTATCTCATGTTTTTGAAGTAGATCATATTGTTAGACTGGGAAATGGAGCCGGGGGAACAAATCATGTAGATAATTTAGAAGCGAAGTGTCGAGAATGTCATGGGCAAAAAACAGCTATGGAAAATCTGTAAAATGTTTTCTAATAAATTATTATACAGATTAATAATGGATAGTCCTTCAGAAAATACTTTTTGTGATAACATTAAATGTAAATTTTTATTTTTGCAAATGTTGATATTAACTTCCCTTTTTTTAATTATTTATAAATGGGATCCATTAAAGATAACAAATAAATATCCTGCTTTTATAGATTCTTTTTGGTTAATTTTTTTATTTTTTATGATAGTAAGTTATTTATCCAAAATAATGGATTTGGGCGGAAAAGTTGGTAAAATAATATTCGAAGCGGCTACCCTTATTGCTCCTCTGGGTATTATAATAGCTAGCATATTATTATTATTTTGGATACTAAGTAAGATACCTAGTCTAACAACATTTCTCTTGATGGTAATAAGTCTACTAATTTTTGCAGGACTTATTGGTATAATAATTTTACTATACCCAAAAATTGGAACTTATAACAAAAGAGAAAATATATATGTAAGTTTCATTAAAAATTTAATTTTTTATATACCATGTTTGATAATCAAATTAGCTGAATCTATAAAATATCAATGGAATATAACTACAAGACCTATTTGGATTATATTAGGAATTGAAATTATTCTTATTACTTTAAGATTTCTCATACCATATTTATTTAATCTTATACTTTCAAAGAGAGAAGGAACTATATTATTATCTGATCCAATTTATTTAAATAAAGAAAAAACTTTAGGAACTTTTGATGATCTTCATGCTACAGATGATGATACCGAATTGATTCCAAAATATCATTATGCTATATCTGCATGGTTTTATATAAATCCTCAACCACCCAATACTAGTGGAGCTTATACAAGATATACCAATATATTAAATTATGGACATAAACCCAATGTTCAATTCAATAGTTTAGAAAATAAATTACGTGTTCAGGTTGAACTAAATGATCAAACATTCGTAGATATTTATACCAAAAAAGGTATAGACTTTCAAAAATGGCATAATATAGTAATAAATTATGATGGAGGTAATATGGATATATTCTTAGATGGCCAATTAGTATCTTCCAAACCCGGAATTATACCTTATATGTCTTATGAAAATATTATTGTAGGTGCGGAAAATGGTATAAATGGTGGTATTTGTAATGTGGTATTTCATAAGAAAGTATTAACCAAGAGTGATATAATTTTCAATTATAAATTATTAAGAAATAAACGTTTTCCAACACTTTAGATAATTTCTAACATTATTATATATTAATGGAAATTCTACAAGTGATCTTATGGATAATAGTTGTTATACTTATAATATGGATTATTCGTTATTTTACTAAGAGTAATAGTAACTCCCTAACAGGAATTGAGGATGCGGGCAAAGCTCAAACAATATCTGCAGCAGATTTACCAAGCGACAGTCAAACATCTAATTACACGTATTCTACATGGTTTTATGTTCAGGATTGGAGTTACCGATTTGGTGAAGAAAAAACTTTATTATCTCGCGGAAGATTTCTGCCCAGCCCATCTATTGTTTTAGGAGCTATGGAAAATAATATTACTGTTTCTGTTACATGTTATCCAACTAGTTCTACTAGTTCTTCTGGTTCTTCTTCTGGGGCAGGCGTTCTTCATAAGTGCGAATTAGCAAACTTTCCTCTTCAAAAATGGGTCAATCTAATTATTAGTCTTAACGGACAAACAATGGATGTTTATATTGATGGGAAGCTTTCCCGCACATGTGTATTACCTGGACCTGCAATGTCTAATCCCGACGCTGATGTTGAAATAACTCCCGGCGGAGGATTTAATGGTTATACAGCGAATTTCCAATATAGGGATTCGCCTGTTAATCCCCAACAAGCCTATAATATTTATAAGCGCGGCTTCGGGGGATCTAGTTTAGGTAATATGTTTGAGAAGTATAAAGTTAGAGTGCAATTTCTCGAGGATAACCATGTCGAGGCGCAGTTTCAAATTTAATCCATATCTAAATTTCTCTTGTATAATATATAGATATGGATTCTCAAAATGGAAATTTTTCTGAAGGAGCCAGCGGGTTTAAGAATTTTAAATCTAACAAATATGTTAGCGGAACAAGAGAGTTTTTAAATTCAAATTCTGTCATTGCAATGGTCGCTTTCATAATATTGGTATTAATAGTTTTTGTTATAGCCCTTAGAATCGGAACGGGTATTCTCGATTATATCTTTTCTCCTTCGTCTAATCCCTTTCTATTAACGGGAATGGTAGATGCTAAGAAAATGATTAGAATACCTCAAAATCCAAATGCTAGTGGTGCTATCCCTATTATGAGGTCTAAAGATGAAATACATGGCATGGAATTTACTTGGTCAGTCTGGATATATATCGATGATTTCGCATATAAACGTGACGAATACAAACATATTTTCCACAAAGGTAATGACGATATTAATGTAACAAATCCTCCAATCGGTATGAATTATCCCAATAATGCACCGGGTCTTTACATTACACCTTACACAAATAATCTATTAGTTGTTATGAATACATTTGATGTTATAAATGAAGAGGTTCTGGTTAAAGATATTCCTCTTAATAAATGGGTCAATGTAATTATTAGACTTAATAAAAATAACCAATTAGATATATATATTAATGGAACTCTGACCAAACGCCATATGTTGTCTGGTGTTCCAAAACAAAATTATGGTGATGTATTTGTTTCTCTCAATGGAGGATTTTCGGGTTATACTTCTTGTTTAAGATATTTTAGTAAAGCATTAGGAACAAATCAAATTAATAATATTGTGGACAAGGGCGCCTGCTTAAAAATGGAAGAAGATAATAATCTTAAATCAATGCCTCATTACCTATCCACAAGATGGTATTTTGCTGGTGCTGGAGATATGTATAATCCTGACAAATCTGAATAAATTTATTTGTAATTATCTAGCAAAAGTTATAATATTTTATTTTAATAAAGTATTATAAATGAGTTATTACTATTTTCAATATAGTGATATAAGTTCTAATATACAAGAAGATACTAATTTAATTACATGCGGTGCGGCCTTTAAACAAAACGACTCCGAGGTCGCAAGCTTGTCGGTTGCTCAATGTGCTAGTTTTGGGATTTCTCAATGGAATACGGATTTTCCCGATGCTTCATTTATGATATTAACAACTGATATTACTAATACTTCCAATGAACCCAGACTTCAATATTTAAAAAATCTCAATATGTTGTCGGCTCCACCATTAATATCAAGTCTAGCCTATGATATTTCTAAAAATATAAATAAACAAATATTTTGTTCTGCTGAGACAACAATTTCTTTATTAACAAATGCATTACCGATTGAATTACCAGAGTATTATAAAAATTTTCCATATGATGCTAGTTATGATTCTGGAACATCATTTGTCGGTGAAAATGGATGGTTTGGTAGCGCTTCTGTGAAGTATCAGACATTCGATCCGACAACGGGCGCGTCGTACGAGGTCGGATCATCTTGTGGAAATGGTTTTGGGTGGAGTATTGATACTCCAATACCCCCATCGCCTATAGAATTTATAGATAAAAAATTTGTTGTTGGATGTTTTAATTCGGGGCGCGATGATTCGTCTGGAGTTGCAGTTGTTTATTCTGGACTTGATTCTACAAATTATTCTTTTAAACAAGAGGCTATTCTTAATCCTGGAGATTCCAATGATACTACTTTTGGTAATATTGGAAATTCACCAGTTTATTCGGTGGCAATAGAGGCGTATAACCAGACAACATATCCTGGTAAATATGTGATTGCATTGGGGCAACCATATGATATTAGTAATGTTACACTTGGAGAACAAGGTTCTTGTGGTAGTGTATCTATGTATTATAAAGCAGATAATAATACACCTTGGGTAAGAAATAATGTTCTTTATGCAAGCAACACGGCGTCCGGCGCCTCGGGCTCGACGCCTCTCCCGCCTGGATCTTTGGGAACAGATGCATCAGCAGGAGATTATTTTGGATTGTCTCTTTCATTCGGGGGACCCCACTTACTTGCTGTTGGTGCACCTGGAAGAAACTTAAATAGTGGTAAATGTTATATTTTTAGAGAGATAGATTCTGGTGGTGGAGGTTCAGGATGGACTGGTATTAATAGTATATTTGCTCAAGAGCCACCAGTTGATACAACAGCGACGGATGCGACCTGGCAGTATTCTGAATTTGGAAGATCATTAACACAAATACGTATGGGTGCCTCGAACATTAAAGCATTAATAGTTGGGGCGCCAGGTTTTTCAAATGATCCTCTTACCACTCCAAGCCCCATTGATGCATATCCTTATGGCGCTATTGTTATTTATAGGTCAATTGACGCTGGTGTCAATTGGTCCGCTGTTGCCCAGCCCGGTGCCCCGCCGCCACCCGGTCTCGGTGTGTGGGGAGTTGGAGTTTGGCCGAACCCAGATGGTATGACAGGGGACACGTCCACAGGGAAGAAAGGGTTTGGCTATTGCGTCAAGATTGATGCAGTAAATCATTCCGTTGGATGGACCGACGGTGTAGCATTTATTGTAAATACTCCGGGATCATTTAGCAGATTGGCAGGCGGCGGCAACGTCGCCGACGCTGCCGCTAAAATATATCTTTTTAAAACCTTTAGTACTACTAATGTATATTCGGTCGACGCGTCAATAACGTATACAAGACAGGGGTCCGGTGCTAGTATTTCTTTTGTATATCCTAATATTCTTATTGGTTTTGGCGACGGCAGCACCATCGTAGATATAGATGGTAATAGATATCCAAATCAAATTTATAAATACAGTGTTAATTCTGCATTGGACACTCTAACACTAATGGATCAATTAATACCATCAAACGATGCGTATTTACAAAAGCCTAACCCAAATCTACTAGGTTTGCAGGTTGCGGTTGATCCATCATATAATATATTATCTACCATGGGACCCGGCACCTACAACTTCTACCCTCAATATCCAGCTTCTGGATACCCCAGCCCCTCACCAGGTATAGTTACATTAATAGAACCATCATTAAATTGGATTTATAGCAATGGATCGTGCGACATCTCTTTTGCTAATCCAATTTTGTTTGATCCTGAAACATGGACTGATAATTCAAATATACCTGTTACACCATCTACATATTTTCAATACTCTAATAAAGCTGGTGATTGTATTGATGCTATTACTTTTAATGCTCCTCAAATTGCTGATTTTTCAAATAATTATTCTTTATGTGCTCAATATGCTAGTAGATTCTTAGGAACAGGAGGTATAAATGCAGTTGGAGAAGAAAAAGAGAGAAAATATTTTGTTTTATATGCTGACGATACAGATCCCTCTAGCCAGCGTATAACTTTTCTATCAGATATTTCTGGTGCGTATTTTGATCAAAATGATTTAAGTGGAAGACAAATTTTCTGCGATGTTCAAGATACATCAGCTGTAACGGACGCTTATTGGGATGGAACGGATATGTCTATGGCTTCTGCTACACCATTTTATTTTGATGAAGATAAATGGATGAAAGAAGCACCATCTGCCCCGGATACTGTTATGTATTATGAATCATCAAATATTTTAGATTATACTATTTGTGAATTTCCGGTTGGAACTTTTTCTAGTAAAGATAGTGGACAAATGGCAGAATATGCTAATAAATTTTTAGGACAGACATTAGTTGATGCAAGTGGTATTCCAAGAGAATGTAAATATTATGTTTTATACACAAATGATTTGTCAGATAATAGAATAGTATTTAAATATAATTATGATAATACGCCACCAGCTTATTATTTTGGTGCGGGTAATGGTAGTTATGCTGGAATTTATCAAAACGGCTCACTAGGTTATAATGAAATATATAAATATGATTTTCCTGATTTACAAAATGCTGAATTTATAAATATGATGATAACGAATCTTAAAGGAGGTTATTTAAATTCAGTTGCTTTTGTTATTGATTATACAGATAATACACGAACAGATATTTCATATGCTATTTTTAAATCTTCTATAAATACACTTTATGATAAGAGTGTTGGAGCCAACACCCCATCAATATATTTAACTTCGATGCCATCTTCTAAAGGACAACAAGTATTTGTATTAGATAATATTGTTGAACAAGCACAAACAATAATAAATAATACTTTAACTGGAACAGTAACAGAAAATAATGCAATTTTATATAATTCAACTATTACATCTTATAATTCTATACCTTGTGTAGCAAATACACAAGTATTTTGTTCCTCTGCAAATGCTTTAAATATTTGGAATAATAAAACTGCATTAGAATGGGATTATATGGTTAACCCTCCGGTGTCTGACCCTTGTGATAATGATGTCTTAGGTGTAGATGTAGCTGTTGCTAATAATATGGTAATAGGTGGTGCACCAGGAACATCAGCGACGAATGGTTCTACAATTGCCGGAGGACGAGTACTAACTTGGTATACTGATAATTCAGGAGAAACTTGGATAGAAAAAACAACAATTGATAATCCTGTACCTCAACAAGGCGCATATTTTGGTCGTTCAGTGGCATTATCCTATATAACTTCGTCAACATATCTAGCTTGTATAGCTGCAAATGAGGCAGCTAATGATGGCATGGTTTATATATATAAAACTACTAATAATGGAGATACATGGAGTATAACACAAGAATTAAAAGGTTCAGATTTCCTTTCACCGAGTCAAAACCGATTTGGATACCCACATGTAGCATTAAAAGCAGGAAACTATTCAGATAATGTATTAGCTGTTAGTGCTGGATTTTATAATAGCGTATTTGTTTTTTCTGCAAATACATATGACTCTTCGTGGAATATTATACATTCATTATATGACCCCGGACCATTAGGTGAAGTGCAAAGTAATAATGGTGAATATATTACGCGCTTTGGTTTAGGATTAGCTATTGATGGAAGCTTTATACTTGTTGGAGCACCAGGAGATTACTCTTCTACTACACAAGAAATTTATGGCGGGGCAGCATATTTATTCAAAATAACAGCACTAGACTCGTCATTAAATTTGTATCAAAATTTAGAATCATTTGATATATCAAATGGTGATACATTTGGTTCAAGCTGTTCTATTGATGAGAATTTATGTGTAATTGGATGTACTAAAAATTATAATTCAGATATTTCTGGTGCAGCATATGTATTTAAGGAAACTAATGATACATCCTGGAACCAAACTGCTAAATTAATAGATTATTTAGAACCATTATGGAAGGGTGTAGGTCCTGACCCTAATTTTGGGTCTCGTGTTTCTATAAAAAATAATATTATTATTGTTGGTGCGAATGACGATGTTTTCTATACAAATGGATCTATTTCTATATTTTTTTCTACAGATGAAGGTTTAAGTTGGCCACAAATTAGAAATTTACTAAGTTTAGATCCACGTTCTGATAAACGTTTTGGGAGTAGTGTAGCATTATCAGATAATTATGCAGTAGTAGGAGAACCTATGGTTTTTAATAATCAAGCCGCTTTTAATCGTGGTGCAATATATGTTATACCAAAATCATTAATACTTGATACTACGTGCAATATTTCAAAAGCCCCGTTGCGAGTTTTTACTAATGATGCTAATTGGGTGGATAATTGTAATGATGTATCAATGACCTACTTTCAATATTCTAATTATGCGGGTGTTACAACAAAAAATATAATTATAACCGATTCTGAAATTGCCGATTTTTCTAATAATTATGCTAAATGTGCGCAATACTCTAGTCAATTTTTGGGAGCTGCAGCTTTTGATGCAAGCTCTGAAATTGTAGAAAATAAATATTTTATTTTATATGCTGATGATACAAATAGTGGAAATATAGATGGGACTAGACGTATTTCATTTATTAAAGATATTTCCGGAGCACATTTTGATCAAGCAGATTTAAGTGGAAGACAAATTTTTTGTCAATTAGGAGACACATCTGGTGTAAATAATGCAATATGGACTGGAATAGATAATTCTATGTCTTATTCTACACCATTATATTTTACTGAAGAAGAATGGCTTAAAACAACTCCTACACCACCCGATTCCAATTTTTATTTTCAATGGTCGGATATATCGGGGTATAATATTTTTGATTTACCTATTGAAGGAGCCTTTGATGGTTCATCTGTTCAGCAAATGGCTAATTATGGAACAAGTTTTCTTAATAAAATGTTAGTTGATACAGAGGGAGTTCCAAGAGAATGTAAATACTTTGTTTTATACACTAATGATTTATCAGAAAATAGAATACAATTTAAATATGATGCTTCAGGTAATAATGCAGGAGTTTTTTTTAGTCCAAAAACTCAATATTATGACGGAGTAAATTACAACAAACAAGTATTTTGTTCTTCTGCTAATGCGATAGAAATTAAAGAAATATCAAATAATAATATTTCTGGGGGTTTTGATTGTTCGTTCGCTAATGAAATAAAATTCTTTGAAGATAAATGGGCTGATAATAATAAATTAGTTCCGCCACATACGTCTTATTTTAGAACTTCAAATATTGTAGCTCAATATGATGGTTCAGTTAATCCTCAAGTAGATATTATAAGTTACAACGCGCCACAACTTACGGGTATTGCTAATAATTATGGGGAATGCGCGGCGTATGCTTCCAAGTTTTTCGGAACAATAGGTTTAACAGATCCTAGTGGAACTGGTAATTGGGAAGAAGAAGAGAGAAAATATTTTGTCTTAATTACTGATGATACTGATCCATCGTCCGCTCGGGTTCAATTTAAATATGATGGGTCTGGCGCTTATTATGATCCAAGTTGTGGCGCTGGTGGATTAGCTACAAATTGTCAAATATTTTGTCCTTCCATAGATGTAGTTCCTTTACAAGAAGCACCTGGACCTAATTATGATCCATATTTAACTGCTATAGGAACAAACACTATGGCCGGTGCTCATCCTCGTCATTTCTCAGGTTAAAGTATAATAATAATATAGCAGGTATACATATACGATGACAACACCACCATGGGTTCCTAATTGTGTTCCAAATGGAGAGTCGGACGCCACAATAAAGTGTCTTGATGTTTATTTCTTCCAATATTCAGCAAATAAAGAAGCTACTGTAGTAGATTCTTTTCATTATAATGATCCAAGTTTGAATGGTATGTCTGATGTATCGGCTGTATTTTGTGCTACTACTCTACTAGGAACAGAAATTAATGGTTATACACGAAAATATTTTGTGTTTAGAGAGACTGGTTGGGATTTTGCAACAGATCCATATAAAATTTTATTTTATGATTCATTAGATACCTCATTAAATGCTGTATCAGTAGGTTATTGTTCTACGTGTCCAGAATATCAATTTACCCAATTTTTCTGTATGAAAGATGATTTATTAACAGTTACAAGTAGCGGCATACCTCTTGGCAGTTTATTTGATGGGAGTGCAGGAACAGTAAATAATAGAATTGCTTTGGCGCCTCATTATTTATTATATTCCAACGAATCAAGTTGGGCAAAAAATGGAACATCACAAATATTGGGTCCAGGAGAGAGTAATATTAGTAATAATCCAAATGCTTGTCAGATACCTGCATCGTGGTATTGTGATGGTTCGGGTGGTCCAACCCCGCCGCGTTTATGGTCTCGAGGATATAATGAATGTGTAGATGTAAGCACAGAAAAACTAAATATGCGTCGGAAAGCAGAAACGCTTTTATATAAAAATAATGAATCTAAATTTACAGCTAGACAAAAATTTTCACAATTAGTTAAAGGACATGGAAGATATCGTAAACGTTGTTGGGCTTCTCAGAATATACAAGTTACTAATCCAAATACTAGTAACTTAACAGAAAAAAATCAATTTACTTTATTATGCCCAAATACGGCAGTAATGTGTGGATTAACATCATCAGCGGATGTTCCTGGACCTATTCAAACTCTTTGCATGGAGCCAGGCGTTCCTTTAACTAGATGGATACCTCGAAGGACATATCGTGCAGGAGGAAGTAAATATCCTGAATGGAAATGGGAACCGGGAATGAATGGATTTCCCCGAGGAAAAAGCGGCAACTTTTTGGTATTTAAATAATTTATTCTCTCAAATTAGGATTTAGGCAAATAGCATGGGAAGGAAATATGTTACCAGACATGCACATGTCTGACTGATTTACTTTTACACAGCTTCGCACACCTCTATCTTCGCCTATATAACAAAAACCAGATTTAGATCTTCTATTATTTTGTGTTAAACTTCCTGCTTGGTCGGGTAATGGTCCCCTCTTCTGTTTTTGAGCGTGACTTAATGCTCTTCCTACTGAAGCAGAATTATCATCTATTTTATTTCTGCTAACTTTACCACTATTTATACTTCTTTCTAAAACATTAACGCCACTATTCTTGGCGTTAGAAGTTATGTCGCCAATATCCTCCTGCTTATGTTTTTTATTATTTGAAGAATGTGATGTATTAAAAATTTTATGTTTTCCCATATGTTTTTTGCCCCCTAAATAAGCAAAGAGATTGTAACCTAACAAACCTAATATTAAAATTATTAATATATATTTAAGAATTGAGATAAAACTAATGCCTGTAGACTCATTACCAAGAGAGTCTATTTCTGTGCTAATTGGAACTACAACAGTTTCTGATGGTGTAGAGCTACTTAAAATTGTTTTGTCTGTAACAATTGAATCCATATATATATATGAATTGCTATTAAAATGTGAATAATTTCATATTTAATATCATATATATATAATTATGGAACATATAATAGAACCCGCTTGTTCTGATAATTATACTTTAAAAAGAGATAGTTGTTCGTGTATTAAAAATATATCGCCAAAAACTAGAAAACGATGTCCCAAGGGCACTAGACGAAATAAAAAG
>CERI01042473.1_pt1 | contig 17472 bp, 21 predicted proteins | sample 350261 | NCBI WGS metagenome assembly CERI01 (sample SAMEA2620979, study PRJEB7988) | marine metagenome | isolation source: saline water (ENVO:00002010), including
TTTAACAAGCACAGAGCAGACGAGGTGGAATCCTTTATCCGCTCTTCCTATTATATTAGCCTCATGCTATTCTTCCTTCTGGGGTGCTCGATGGTCGGAACTGTGCTTGGAGGCGTCTACCGCAACGCACCACTTACCGAGTCCATCCTGATCACGGTGGCCGGACCGGTGTACTTGGTCCTCTTTCTGGTTCTTCTTTGTTGCAGCAAACATACGATCTTGCGAATGGCACTTGTGATTGTCGTTTCGATATTTGTTTCGTTCATTTCCGGATTTATTTGCGGTGCAAACTTAAAAATTGTTGCAACAACATTAAAAGATAATTAAGCTATAAAAGTAAACCGAATTATATTACAACATGTATGTCATTAAACGTAAAGGTGTACAAGAATCCTTCACGGATTCAAAGGTCAGGCAGACCATCAACAACGCGGTGAATTTGGCCCCAAAACTGACCACGGTGGACGTGGACAAGCTCGTTCAATTGAGCAACAATGGGGTCGCACAGGCCATGAGCACTTCGGACATGCTCTCGTACCTTGCCGAGTCGGCTGCTTCCATGGGAACCCTCTCGTACGAGTACGGAATTCTTGCCGGCCGACTGGACTGCTTTGAATTGCATAAAAGTACTCCGGGATCCTTCACTGAGGCCATGAATACGCTTGGAGATATATTGTGCGATACCTTCCTTGAAAAGGTACGTGCATACAACTACGACGTTCATGTGAACCACGCACAAGACTTCCAGTACGATATCATTGGTCTTCGTACGTTAAAGCGATCGTACCTTTTGAAACACAACAACAAAATTGTGGAACGACCACAGTACATGTTGATGCGAGTAGCTGTATTCTTGTCCGATGCCCCTGACGACGCCATTGAAATGTACAACATACTTTCTGAAGGCTGGTATACTCACGCATCCCCCACGCTGTTTAACAGTGGAATGAAACAGCACCAACTTGCATCCTGCTTTCTCATGTCGATGAAGGAAGACTCCATTACCGGGATATACGATACCCTGAAGGAGGTTGCATTAATAAGCAAAAGTGCTGGTGGTATTGGAATCGACGTGTCCAACGTTCGCGCAAAAGGTTCGTTAATCAAAGGAACCAACGGTACAAGCAACGGGTTGGTCCCTATGTTGCGTGTATTCAATAACACCGCACGGTATGTTGATCAGGGAGGCAACAAACGGAAAGGCTCCTTCGCCATTTACATTGAACCATGGCACAAAGACGTTCAGGACGTACTAAAATTAAAACTCAACCATGGCGTTGAAGAAGAACGTGCTAGAGACCTGTTTTACGCACTGTGGATGCCCGACTTGTTCATGAAACGTGTACAGTCCGATTCAGAATGGTCTCTGTTTTGCCCAACCGAAGCCCCAAAGCTTCAAGACTCCTACGGTGAAGAATTCGAGAGGCTGTACGAAGAGTACGAAGCTACGGTAAAAAGCAAAGTTACCGTAAAAGCACGCGACTTATGGATGCAAGTCTGTACCACACAAATTGAAACTGGTACTCCCTACCTATTGTACAAGGACGCATGCAACATGAAATCCAACCAGAAAAATTTAGGCACCATTCGGTCGTCCAATCTATGTTGTGAGATTGTGGAATACCATGACAAAGACGAGACTGCTGTGTGTACCTTGGCGTCCATTGCGCTTCCAAAGTTTGTCACGCAACATGGGTTTAATTTCGACCGTCTCGTGGAAATGGCCGGTATCGTGACCAAAAAATTAAACTTGGTCATCGACAAGACTTGTTACCCTATCCATGGTGCCATGGTAAGCAACCAGAAACATCGGCCCATTGGATTAGGCGTACAGGGACTCAGCGATGTATTTCAAATGATGGGAATGGCCTACGATTCCGAAGAAGCCATGCAATTGGACCGTGAGATATTTGAAGCCATCTACTATGGGTCCGTAAAAGCAAGTATTGAACTCGCAAAAGAGCATGGTCCATATGACAGTTTCAAAGGTTCACCCGCTTGTGAAGGTAAATTCCAGTTTGATCTGTGGGGAATACCTCCCACCAAACGATTCAATTGGGAAGAACTAAGAGGCGATATGATCAATCATGGACTACGCAATTCCCTATTAACCGCCCCAATGCCTACTGCCTCCAGTGCTCAAATACTGGGAAATACAGAGTCCTTTGAACCACGTACGTCTAACATATACGTAAGGCGAGTTCTGAGCGGCGAATTTGTTATTGTAAACAAATATTTACAACAGACCTGCATGAAAAGTGGATCATGGACGCCAGAAGTCATCAACAAGATCATCGAAGACAAAGGAAGCATTCAAAATACCAACTTACCAGACGATATTAAGAAGATATTCAAAACGACATGGGAACTCTCTCAAAAATCGTCCATTGACCATGCTGCCACGCGTGGACCCTACATTGATCAGAGTCAATCCCTGAACTTGTACCTACCGACGCCAACGCATTCGCAACTTACCTCAATGCACTTTTACGCGTGGAAGAAGGGGCTTAAAACCGGTCAATACTACTTACGAACCCGCCCAAAGGCTGACGCCATCGCCTTTACGGTGGAATGTGAATCATGCAGTGCGTAACAATGGAGGTTCGTACTCTTCCAAGACCAATATTGGTGGGTGACGTTTTGGTGTATAGCAAAGAACGTAACCGATTAAAACGCCGATAACAATAACTATACATACAATAATAGATAATATAAGCCAATGCATTTTTATAGATTTAATTCATATTTATACAGTGCCCTAGACGTCGGTAAATCTAAGACCTAGAGCTGTAGTAGGCATCGTTGTTAGGGTTACACTGGTTCGCGTGGTTATCCAGATCTGCCTGAGAATACGTGTATCCTCCATCGTCATCATCATAATCGTCTCCCTGATAAGCGTCATTGTTAGGGTTACATTGGTTTGCGTGGTTATCTAGGTCTGCTTGGGTTTGGCTTGAACTCATTTATTTAAAAATATTTCTCCTTATATACTACCAATTTAATTTATCGATTAAACCAGATTTAATTCATATTTATACAGTAAAGAACTATAATATCGACGGTAATACCTTGGGATTTACCGATTGAACAGGGTCCAAAAATGGCCCGGGACGGATCCCCGACTCTTAAGCATCCGATACCCCACATTGTCTTTGCTCAGTTGAATACGCCCCGGAAAAACAGAATTCTTACTATGAAATACCGCTTTCGTCTCTGGAACAAACGTTGATTTAAACATGATTTCTGTAAACTTTCGTCCGTCCAATGCGTGTGTGTTTTTTTATGTGTACCTTTGTGTGTTTTACTTTCCAACGGACCCAATCCTTCTAGCGATGTACTCATTTGTGTTCATTACAATGTACGGTATATGTTTGAAAGAAGAAGAACGTCTTATGTAATGTATATAAGAATTTAAAAATCCTCTAAAATGTATTATGTATATCTTCTGATGGTACAAATTATTCTTTCTCTCGTTTTGTACATCGTCCACTATTATATTTGGAGAAATCAAGAACGTAGATATGGTCTTATTCTTCTCCTGTGCGTTAACATTCCATTTCTGACCTACAACGTTTTTAATCCATTGTATGATGGTCCAATATTCACGCACCTTTCCGATAATCGCTCACCGATACAGGGGATGGTGATTCGCAATTGGGGTGATACAATAAAATGCAAACCGGGACATATAATCCATCCAACGACAGTTGAAGAAGTACAGGATATTGTTCGCACCAGCGATAAAATTCGTGTTGTTGGTGGTGGACACTCCTTTAGCCCCTTGGTGTGCACAGAGTATACATTATTATCATTATCAAAAATGGATTCAATTTTAAATAGAACAGATAATACAGTGACATGCCAAGCTGGGTCTTCGATAAAAAAATTAATTACAAGACTTTTAGAAACCGAAAAAATTATTCATGGCTTTGGAAGTATTCAAGATCAATCTCTTGCTGGTGCGTTCTCTACTAGTCATCATGGTCTAACATTCAACTCTTTCGCTGAAGACGTAATTTCTATATCGTCGGTATTGGCGAATGGGACTATTTTTCACACCAGCGATTTATACTTCTGGAGATCGCATTTAGGGCTTCTTGGAATTATTACGAGTATGACCATCAGGACATATCCAAATTCACAAGTTCGTGTAAAACAATCAAAAATTACAATTGACGAAGCAATTCAATTGCTACCACATGCAGACGCCGGAATTATTGAAACAAACTATAATCAACGTGACCAAGGATTGTTAAAGTATATAACAATTGTAGGAGGTGCTGAAAATGAAAAATATCCGATTAAAACAGACGATTTTGTTTCCGCGATATGGGATAGCATAATAATGCCAACCGTTGTCCTGTTCCCATCTTTGAGTACACTACCCTTATTAAATTATGTTGGAACGAGTGAAATTGAAGCACCAATGGTAGAAGCGTGGAGTAAGTTTCCGGAATATGGGATGATGTATAGTGCATATGCTATCCCATTTGAGAACTGTAGTAAATTTTTATCGGCCATTGACAGTGGACCACACAGTGTCAGTACCATTTTAATACGGTACCTCCACGCACAAGAAAATACAACTTGTTTAACATTTGCGACAAAAAACGCCTGTGTAGTTGATGTTTATGACCTCCAAAGTCAAGACACACTCGAGGCATTTCATCTTGATATTGAAGATGTTGTTAACAAGTATGGTGGAATGTCACATTGGGGGAAATATTACGTCGGAAATATGCAAAAGCAAGTACATCACATGCCGTGCTACCAATCGTTTAAAAATTACCGAGAATTGATGGACCCGGAACAAAAGTTTGTGAACAATTATACTAGGGAAATATTAAATTTAAGGGTTAACCCTAATAGATACAAAAAAAACAACTATCAGGCGAAACGAATAGGATTTATAATTGCTTTCCTGATATCATGTGCAACCACAGTGTACCTCCTTGTTGCAGGATGCTTTCAAACTCATAATTATGAATTACTAAGACAATAATGTATACAATTTATTTGGCGTTACCCCGCTAGGATTGACCTCTAAGAGCATCCTACACTGCTGTAACGCACATACCATTAATTCACTACAATAATACGTTTCGTACTCTGTTTGTGAATTACGCAATGGAATGAAGTATCCTACCGCACCTGTGTAATCATACGGTTTCCCGCATTCTCCAAGCAAAAATTTTGCAACTTTATGTTCATTTTGGCTGCTCAGTGTTATTCTCACACTACAAGCTTGGGATTCGTCCATGACTCGATAGAAGGGATTGTTATGGTTGTATTTTAACATTCGATACGATAAGACATCCCCCCATAAAATGTAGAAGCACATATTTAACCTTCCGTCTTCTACGTATTTCATATAATTTTCCTTCAATTTATCGTGACCTTCCACTTGATCGAAAAAAGCTTCCGCCTCAGCCAAATCCCAAGAAAAGACAAATTCCGAATGACAATAGTCCCCTCCAGTCATGTAACTCACGACCTTATTGAACCAATTGTCGAATATGCCGACCGGCTTTGTAAACACCGCGTTCAGCATTTATTACGATATGAAGTATATATTTATAGTATTTTATAAATAATATGAAAACCCTTATATGTCTGTATATTATGGTAATACCTTGCTTTGCTGACATAACCACAGAATGGTTTCAAGATTATATCGAAACACACAATAAGGTTTATAATCCTGAACAACGAAGAAGGGCCTTTTCCGTACTTGAAGCCAAGTACCATTTTGCCAAGGAACATGGGTACGAATTAACACACAGGAGCGATAAAAACCATTCCTCAGACTTTAATCCATTCGCCATTGGCAGTAGACGTCGATTGAAACATTATAATAATACACCTATAGGAAACCATCGTTTGGGGTTGCCCTTGCATTTGGATTATAGAACATTGGGATCGGTCACTAACGTGAAGAAACAGTCCAGCTGTGGGGCGTGCTTTGCTTTTAGTGCGGTAGGCGGCATCGAATACTGGTACAAGAAACTTTCCGGGGAACGAAAAGACTTTAGCATTCAGCAATGGGTGGACTGTACAAAACCGCAAAATTATGGCTGTGAGGGCGGGCTGATGCATTTTGTGTTCAAAAAAGCAATGGTTGATCCCGCGGGACCTGTCGAATTCGACCCATATTTGAACAGAGAAGGAAAGTGCAAACATAGACACAAACGTCCTTGGTTGAAAGTTAAGTCATTTGTTGTCCAATCGGATGACACACACTACCCGATTGAAGCACATCTTGCTCACAATTTGGTACAGTACGGACCTATCAGTATAGGTATTGATAGCAGCAATTGGCATTTTGAACTGTACAAAGGCGGTATACTAAAGGAAAACAGGTGCGGAAAGGATATTGATCATGCGGTGTTGTTGGTCGGTTTCACGCCCAAGTACTGGATCATTAAAAACAGTTGGTCAAGTAAGTGGGGCGACAAAGGCTACATGTATCTCGAGAGAGGGAAGAACGCCTGTGGAATTAATTCGTATGCGAGTTTTATAACAGACGCCAGTATTTAAAGTGATTTTCATCAAAATGAAGACCTGTTCCAAATGCAAACAAACCAAACAGCTCACGGAGTTTCACAAGCGATCCAGATCATCCGATGGACTCCAATCCAAATGCAAAGTGTGTAATAAGGCAAGAGCCAAGAAATGGCAACAAAACAACCTTGAGAAAGAACGAGCGAGAGTCAAGAAGTACCGCGAAAACAACCCGGAGAAAGCACGTGCAATAGACAGGAAGAGGCACCAACGCCCGGAAAACAAGAAACGAAAAAATGCACGTCACAGAGAACGGATAAAGACCGATCCACAGTACCGACTTGCTTGTAATTTACGTCGTCGATTGCGTCATGCACTCAAAGGCAAGAACAAGAGCGCTCGAACCATGAAGTTAGTGGGCTGTAGCATTTCCCATTTAATGGATCATATGGAAAAGCAATTCCAGCCCGGAATGACATGGGAGAACCAAGGAACATGGCACGTCGATCACATGATGCCATGTGCGTCCTTCAACTTGATCGATCCCGAACAGCAAAGGCAGTGTTTCCATTACACCAACCTCCAGCCATTATGGGGATTGGAGAACATAAGCAAAGGCGATACAATTATCTACAACCGTGTATGGAATGGCTTCAGATGGAACTAATATACAGGTATAAAAGCATTTAAAATATAATACATATCATGTTAGAAGAATTAGGCTGGTTAATTGCTTTTATCTTAACCTTTGTTATCGTTCATTACCAGTTCAAATATTGCATACCGATCACACTCTGGACGCTCAAGTTTATCGAAGTGTGCGTGATTATACTTTTTGCAAAAATGTACGTAGTCTTTCGTGTCTATGGTGAACAAATCGACGTGAGCATGCTCAAAGAATTCTTTCAACATTTCATAAATGTGACCAAAGAAGGGTTAATGCACGGAGGAGAATTATAACTTCATCTTGTACCCCGGTTCTCCGCCTAGAATATACCCGTCGCTGATTTCCTTGCAAACATATGCATTGGCCATGAGTGTTACCCATAGGCGTTCCCACATAGCTGCAAACAAACAAACGAGATCGTGTCGATACTGAGATAATTTTTTGTAAAGAACCGCTACTCCGGCGCTACCTATAATATTGCCTTTTATTGCCTCCCCCATCCAGTCTACGATATACGATAACACACTTTTTATTTGATCCCCCATCTGTCTATTCAATTCCGATTTCATCTTTACCTCTGCCGATTCCAAAATTTCACACTGGATATTAGCATATTCGTTCGTAACTCTCGCTGGAGTGATGTATCCTTTGAGTAAATCTACCCAGCTATCGGTTTGTTCCATTAATTTTCCGCATACTATTTCCTTGGATTTAGACAATTGATTTAAAGTTTCTTGGCTTGCCACCATTCCGCGCCTTTGTGCGTCAACAATTGCTGCTGCTGCTTCCCAGAATGCATAAGCGGCAGGTGCCAATAGAACAAGAAGCGTAGACTCGCCAACGACTTTAAACGCTAGCTGTTCGGCAAATGTATCACCAACACCATCGCATTTGTACTGCCATCCATATCTCCTGTACAGTGTTGAAAACGGGTTAGAAGATTTACTCATATATCATAATCGTACAGTACCTTTATATTTTAAAATTACTGATTCACATGGTTTTCATGTTCACGTGCCACCCACATTCTGAACGGGGTTCGATAGTCGGATACGAACTCGTCCGAACGATTGTCCCGTTGATCTTTGTACTCCAGTTCGGTACGTTGCAACAATGGTCTTAAACCGTTGTGTTCGATTATCATCCGGATATCTTCTTGTAAGGTGACCAGAGAAGTGCTTATCCGTTCCAACATTGCCACGGTCTCGTTCGATTCCCTTGCTTTTTTCAACTCGTTCACCACTCGCATTTCTTCGATGCGTTTGGTCACCGACTCATCCTGCATGTTGTCCCATCCAGAAACAATCGTTTTCTCGAGGGGTATTTGAATTTCCTGCTTGGAAATGACATTCATGCCAGTTACAGTGACTTTCAATGTGTGATGTTCCGTCGATGATGTAATTGTTTTATCGATTGTACACGGTATAAGAATTTGTTTTTTCTCGTCTGCATAGATATCGCCAACGTATCTCATGGAGTCAGTCATCAATGTATCGCTTTTAATTCTTAACGTGACGCCCCGCAATACAGTGCTGAATGCCGCTCCAAGTACACTACCAAACGCAATGGGAACCTCTCGCATGCTTTGAAGAAAGTTGTACGTACCTTTTCCATAGTCTGCCAATTCTTGAAGTAAGGTACTGTTGTGCTTGTTGTACCCCATCGTGTGAATACGTACCGGTACCGATGAAACAATGTCAATATCGTCGATGTTGCCTTCTTGAGTGTCAGTCAACACTACCATGTGCGCGTTTATGTGACCTCTACAATGCTCTACCGCGTACAGTACAAGGTTTGTAAAGTCAGGATGTCTTCTGGTGTGCGTGATATAATTCAAAACATGTTCCTTGTTTACGTCGGTACAGTACGTCCATGGTACGATAACCTTGTCGCTTATAATTGAAATTTGATCCACCGGACGAATAAATTTCAACGATTGCTCCATTGTTCTACGAAGTAGAGAGACGTCAACAGGTGTGTCAATGACGTACAACATGGACACAGGGGGTTTCTTCGCATCGATGACACTGTTTGCAGTGATTTGCACCATCGCATGGAATTCGGATGCATTGTGCGGGAGTTCGGTGTATTGAAATTTCAACATATTAAAAACGTAAATTGTAAATGTATTGTCTTACTGTAAAACGAATTGCGAGTTTGTGTTTGCAGTTTGAATTTCTATCTTTACAAGTACAGTAACCTAAATATCCACTTCGTGCACGGGTTTTAATTGCTTCTGGGGATAATAACTCGACAAAGTAATATTTCTTGTACGTACTGGAGGTTTTTTGCGATCGAACCACAATAAAGTCCCTTGTCTCAATCTCGGTGCGTGTGAGGTCCTCGACGTACTTACCATAACCAAAATGGGCGTTTATTCTTAATGCTCTGAACCTCTTAATTACTGCCTCTGGTTTGACCATCTGGTCGGGTGGTCTCTCTTTGTACATGCGTGTAGCACGCTCAATCCTATTGCGGCCATATTTAGTCCCATAGGACATTTTAATGCTACAGTAGTTTATTTATATAACAAAAAAATTCTTGACCACAATAAAAAAATAGTAATATATATTATGTTTTTATTTTAACAAATGGAATGTGCCAAAGGTAGAAGAAGACGTCGCTGTTGGAAAGGTTATACACCTACCCCAAATAAAAGAGCTTACAGTAAAGGTTCGTGCAGAAGAAAAAGACGAGTATATTAAAGTGATTTATATGTAAAGATGCCAAGAATTAAGTACAAGCGTTGTTCCGGTTGTAAAGAGACCTTGCCACAAACAGAATTTAATATGGAACGACGCAACAACGATGGACTCCGAGGCCGATGCAAAACGTGCGTGAAAGAGCAACATAAAACGCGTGTCGCTACATATATACAATACCGTAAGGATTACAAGCTTAACATACCTAGGAAAATATGTACAAAATGCGACAAGGTAAAACCCATGTCGGAATTTCAACGAAGGGCCAGTAACTTTGATGGCAGAATGGGTTGTTGCAAAGAGTGTAAAAAAGAGTACCGAAAGCGAAAAAAAAATCAATCACGATACACGCAAGATGATAACCCACTTGTTTGGTTGCTCAAGGCAGTGGCGGAAGAATCTCTAGTCGAAGTATATATATGAAGGTACATCGCATTAAATGAAAAACTACCGTCCTCTGAAGAAAGAAAAACCAACATACTATCATCTGAACCCATTGCTGTACACCATGGTACCACGAACCGTATGCAAACTAAACATATTCACTAACCAAATTGAATACGTAAGGGAATTGCAACCAAATCGGCTGTACGAATATTAATCATACTATATAAGACCATACTTTTTACAATAAAATGAAAATTATTATTCTACTTATTCTTGCTTGCACCGCACACGCCACCGTATACCTAAAACAATCTGACTTCAAAGATGCTACCTCTGGAAAGAAAGCGTTGGTTGCATTTAAAGCTCCATGGTGTGGCCATTGCAAACGACTCAAACCAGAATGGGACAAATTGGCAGAAAACGTTAATGTTTTAATCGGAGAAGTCGATTGTACCGTGGAAGTTGAGCTGTGTCAAGAACACGGCGTGAAAGGATACCCAACGATCAAATACAACGACGGCTTCGGGTGGAAAGCATACCAGAGTGGTCGAGACTACAATGCTTTGGAAACCTTCGTGAAAAACACACTGGAGGATTCATGCTTCGATGATATCGCCTTGTGTTCTGATTCGGAGAAGACCAAACTCGAAGACATCAAAAAACTATCGGATTCGGAAGTTTTGGAACGCAAAGATGTCTATGATAAGGAAATGAAAGAATTGGAAGAGACCTTTGCAAAACAAGTGCAAGAATTGCAGAAAGAGTACAAGAAACTTAGCGAAGAAAAGACACTCTTGATCGAACAGCTCACACGCGAAATAGGCTTCCTTGATTTTGCGAATAAACACGTAGAATTGTAGTCCATTTGGTCCAGTTGGCCAGTTGGTCCACGAAACCCTACCCTACAACACGAGTACCATATGGTACCTGTAACAACCGATGGTACACTACATGTATTATATCGGTGAATGTGAAAAAGACAGCACTTATGACCTGACTGAGACTGCACGAATACTCACGAACGGGCATTTTATATGTAATGAAACTATTTATATAATTCTAAAAATGAACTGTAAACACTGTAACACTTTTAAATTACGCTGTGAATTTCCCAAGAGTTCCACCATCTGCAAACAGTGCAAAAACGCGAAACAGAGGCTGTACTACAAGAAGAACAGCAAACGTTTGAACAAGCAAATGTACCAATATCAAAAGAACAAAATGAAAACAAACCCACTCTTTCGATTGCAAAAGAATCTGAGACGTCGGCTGAGAAAAATATGCAAAAACAAAGGCGATACTACCATGGGGCTCGTAAATTGCAGCAGCGACCATCTGAGAACCTACCTAGAAGCGCAATTTCAACCCGGAATGGCATGGGACAATTACGGTAGCGCATGGGAAATCGATCACATGATGCCATGCTGTTATTTTAATTTGGAACAAACCAAGGAGCAGTACAAATGTTACCATTATACGAACATGCAACCATTGTTTAAACGTCAAAATTTAAGCAAAGGAAAGAAAATTGTTCATGATATGAAATGGAACGGTACTCAGTGGTTGATTAAACAAAATGGTAGTTATATGTTACGTTAACGTCGCCACACCATTCCAAAATTACTCTCTACACGCCTAAGCAGCGTCATGATCTGTTGTTGTCGGGCTTGTTGAAGTTGAAACCTAGGATTGCTATCGTGCAAAGCATTCTTTAGCATGAGTAAGTCTTTCGCTATTTTTAAGTACCGGCCTAAGTAAAACGTTCGTAATGTGTACACATTTCTCTTATCCACCGTCCAGTAGTACAGATAATCCCACCAGCCACTAAACCGTCCATCACCGATCCACCAGTCCATTGTGTTCCCACTAATTTTAGTGTAATTGGTTAATTCCAAACGAAGTCTGACGATGCAAGTGTTCAGTCGAAGCACTGTGTCGTTCTCAATTGGGAAATAGTTGCGTTTACTTGGTCTTGGTTTTCTTCGGTATGGTACATTTACCTGTATCAGTTTTGGTTCGTTTGGGTTCCAAGTGCGCACTTGGTACAGGTTTCGATATTGTGGTAAGAACACAAGGTTTGGACTGCCATCGTCTTCACTAAGTTTTTCCTCGTCTCTTGCTTCTTTAGGCGTGGGAATGTCGGGCGTGTACGGACCAAGGTCTATCCAGTCCCCTTCGGACTCTATTGGAGTTCGAGATCCCTGTGTTTCAATTACTTTAGGATTATAGGGGCCGTGAGCAGGTAGGTAATACAAGTACTTACCATTGTTTTCAGTGCGTGCATTTTTGAACGTCTGGAGAAACAGGTTGGCATCACGGATTTCTTTGATGTCGCGGTTCATTTTTAAACAATATGTAAAATATTATAGTGATTTAAACTAGTTTATCGATTAATTTATCGACTTCTTCTTCAGTTGCGCATACGTAATCGAAGGAATTGTAATTTTCCAAAGCTCGTTCAGACTCGTGCGCGAACCACCTGATATGTGCGTTCAAGTCCTCTGATCGTTTTTCAATACGTGCAAAGCGTTTATGCCATGGCACGTTAAGGTGAATGAGTGTAAAACCGGCTTCTTTTAACTTCTCACATTCGTTAGGGAAGCGTATGTCGTCGATGATTACTTCATCTGGTACACGTTCGAGCAACTTATCAATCCATGTATCGGGTGCTACGTATCGACCTACCATGCCGACCATTATGTGTGAAGCCCTGTCGCTTTTTCCCATTTCCGTCACAATTTCCTTAATCGGCTTGGCAATTGACATGATGGACAGGTTGGTCTTTTGGGCTAACAGGTTTGCCGCGTAGCTTTTTCCTGAACCCATACTACCACAAAAGGCGATTTTTGTAGGTTGCGTGTACTTTTCAACAATAATGGACATATTTTAAAAGCGAACGAGGAGTATATATACTATAAAAAGCGATTGAAAAGCTTTCAAATGAAGACCTGTACCGGATGCAACCAGAGTACTAAATGGATAAAGAATTAATTTATTTTAAAACTACTTTTATGTTCATATCCAAACCCAAACGTCCCATTTCTTTCTCCTTTAACATACGTATATGGCTTTGTGTGTATGATTTGTATCCACTTCTTCATCATTTCGATAGTGAGAACTTCACCTGCACACCGGCGGTAACCCCTCCCAAATCCCCAGTTCCCTTCTTCTTCGATAATCGTAGTATCAGATGCAACAACGGCATCTTCTGGAGTATGTATCCATTGCTTGTTGAATGGGCATTTCTTTGCATTGGCTAAATTCACGCCTTGTGGGTGCTTCTCCATAATCTCTTTCATAAAATGTATTTTATTCGTAACTTCTATGTCATCCATTGCGCTTATTACAAACGCGGCAGTGGGATTCTGTTTCACATGATTATAGATGAACTCCATGCCATCGCCCGGCGAAGATGTGTCTACTAATTCCTCCATTAGAATGGTCCATTGCAATGTGAGAGCGAGTATGTTGTGCAAGTATTCAACCAATATATCTTCTTCACGGTACTGGTTGTCTTTCAATGATTTGAATAACCCTTTGTACGTTTCATCTTCGAGTTTCTTTTTCAATCTGGCAATATACATATCGTGTTTTAAAATGTGCTGTTGTGTGATAATTGGCATAAAAGTCACACCTGACAGATCGTTAATTCCGGACACCGCACTGAAAGCCGCTGCTCCAGTTTCAATGAACTGTTTATCGATTTCCTCCGGTTCCAAATGCGTATGAACAATAAAAGTAATACGCTTCACAGCCTCAAAAATACAATGGTGAGGATTGTGTGTCTTATTGCCCATGCAATAAAGTGCATCGTACATCACATTCTCGCACCTTTGTACATAATCTGCTATATCGGTTGCGCTCAGACCCTCCATATATTTTCGTTTCATTTCGTTATTTTCCCCGCGGTCCTCATAGCTGGTAACGAAGATGGACGAACCAGAATTGTGGCGGATATTCGCCTGTGGATCATGGGACGATAGCCTAGGCAGTGCTACATCCCTTAGAATAGAAGGTACACTATCAAACTTAAACAGAAGTCTCTTGTCCATATCGAAAGTACTTGTTTCCCTATGTATTAAAGACTTTGGTGGGAAATAAGTATACTTATTATCTGTACGGCGTACCCTATCAATTAACGATTCAAAATCGGCAAATTTGGTACCATTCTCAAATTCTCCGGGAGTGACAATTTCTGTTGTTGGTTTGCCTTCGAATTGGTACCCGATGAAGTCTGCAACGTTCGGAATTGCGTGAGTCACCACCGTTCGATTCCAATACGGTACTTGAAGGAATATACACCCAATGAAGTATACTGCAACTATTCCGGTTATAACGAGACAAGCGATTGCACAGCCGTTCATTTACCCATAAAAATCACTCTTTAAATAGTTTAAATTATTATTGGGGGTATATAAGTATTAAGTTTGTAAGATAAAATGTGGACAAACAAAAAATCTATTCATAGCAACTTATTCGGAAATCTACGACACGCGCAACAGTGTGCCGCACGAAGGGGCGACGTTCAAACCTGTATTCAAGCGTCCCTTGAAATCTCAGACTCTGGCTATCCGCATCTTGCAGTTGGATATTTGAAAACAATCTGTCTTGAAGATAAGTTTCCCACAGGTCAAATGCTCGTCAAGCATATTGATCAAACGGAAAGTAAAATCAAAAAGATGAATTTTAAAGAACAGGAAGAGACGGTAGCGTTGCTAAGCAAACAAGTAGCGTCGTTAACTTCGGACCGTCACGTTTCGTGGCTGGCAAAAGTGGCCCTTCACAACGTCACGCACAATCTGGAAGGCGAGTGTTTAGAGACCAAGTTTGCTACGCAAATTGAGAAGATAATAGTTTGTATGGCTCGAAAAACCGAACGACCCACACCGAAGGATCTCACAGAAGCAGAAGGCTTTGAAATGATTCAACAAAAGCTGGGAAAGATGAATTCGCACGCTAAATACCTCTGGAAATCCTTCACGTATGCTTGGAAGAATACAGGGACGATAGCGTCTAGACTGTTTCTATATACACTGGTCGCAAACCAATTTCATAACTGTTCAAAAGCGGTTGAAGTGAAATTAGAAGACAGCGACGTCAAACGTGTAAAACTGGAACTACCGAATTACGTTCTAGACGAAGAGGAAGTAGACGGTAAGAAACGCAAACGAGGAATGGAACACTACCTCAGCGAGACCGTAAAAATTGAGAATCCTTCGGCTGGTCGTAAGAAACGCGTTCGAGTAGAAAACAAGGCCCGAAAAATCTTCAAGAATGAAGAATGGAAATTTGGCGCTAGTGATATCAACGATCGACTACGAGCTAGAGATACCATGAATACCTTGGAAACGCTACGTGGAGAGAAAGTCCAAAAGCTCCAGCCAATGAGAGCACCATACGGTAATAAACCGCAATCGTGGATAGTTACGGTAGAGTCTGGTAAATATTTCGTCAAAGGGCCGATTAATGAATCCGAGAACTTTTTTCAAGCGTTAATAGACGTAGAGAAAGTCAGGTATGGACTACAGACTATGAATGTACAGGTGGCACAGGAGGGCGATCTGTTTTACTACGTATGTCCATTATTCGATGGTAAGATGGTAGACACATCACACGATTATTCCGAAGATACGCTCTGGGAAATAGTTAAAACCCTTGTCTTCAGGCATGCTTACAATGTGTCCGACACGCACCTGAGAAACATTTTAGTAAACGACAAAGGAAAAGTACTTTCCGTGGATGAGATGTACAACAATCGCGCACCGGCAAAGGCCAACGACGTGCTATCGTTCTTGTTCTCCAATGGTAAGACTCCAAATCGTGACTTTTGCTCGATGTTAAAAAAAGTTATTCGAAAGCGAAGGAAACAGTTTAATGAAGAATGCGAGAAGTACGGCGAGAAAACTGAACAACTTAAAGAAGCATCTATTTAATTTTACGTTTTATTGGTAGAGTATAATGATTTATCACCCTTTCTTCCCATAAATGTTTCAAGTCTAATAACCCTGCCCACACACCGAGAATCGCTAATACTACAGCGCCCACTAATACTTTAAACAGATTCTTCGTTATATCTATGTAGAACACGCTACAACGGTTGTTTCCACATATACTAAGATCTCGTGCCACATCAAACAATGCGGCAACTATTGGAGGTTGAGACAATATAGTCTCACTTCGATCGCACAAGTTAAAGTCACCAAGCTGGGAACGGACACGAGGATTTGTACAGGTTTCAGTTTTTATAAAAACAGACGCACGGGTGTACTCTTTTGAATGCTCTGTCCAATACGTATAAAAGTGACCTATGTAAGATATGGTGGTAAACAGGATAATACTCGAAATAGAAGAGATAATCCACGATTTCATTTGTATGGTAAGGTACGATTATATATACATGAAATTAAAGAACAATCTGGATTTTTAGAGTATATATGGTAATCTTATACCATTAAATGAAGTATATCGTATTTGCTCTATCCCTGCTAGCTGTAGCAAACAGTTTCACTTTGGATGGTCCTCACGGCGATGGAAGATTTCTCGCACATCCCACGATATCAACTTTAACGCCATGTCCCGCTGGTGAATTCAATCAATTGGAAGAAGATGGATCAGGAGGCATCTTAAACCACGATGGTTCCACGTACGTTTTGAATTGCAAACCATGTAGTAAAGCGACTTTAGCGGCCGGTGGATTTGGGTATACTAGTGTGGTATCTGGGTTAGCTTCTCCATTAGACGTATTGAATAGACCGAAATGTTGTTTCAATTACGACAACAGTGTATGCATTGAACAAATGAGGGCGTACAAACAAGGGTGTGATGCTTCGGGAACGTTTGCGAGTGGTACGAACGATCAGGGCCATGGTGTTGGATCAGTATGCAATGCTTAATTCATAGTATAATATAGTTATCGTATAATATAGTACAAATTCTTGTCCACCTTACCATTAACACCAATTCAATGCATTAGGAATGAATTCGATGAATAGCGCGGCGGGCGTAGTCGTCCTACCTCCTTTGAGACCTATCTCTTTAGAATTCAATGTATGGAACATTTGGTTCGTTCGAAGAAGAAGAACTTGCACCAGACGGTTTGTTTTTTTGGAAGATAACAACAATGTTCTTCCCAAGAGTGCACGAAACGCCGTACATAGTGGGCGCAGCGTAAACACGGAATCCCACCTGATACTTGAGTACGGAACCCTGTGAGAT